>Ga0187893_10002944_pt1 | contig 35920 bp, 35 predicted proteins | sample MA1701074metaG_FD_139574 | JGI IMG/M metagenome (GOLD analysis project Ga0187893, IMG submission 139574) | White microbial mat communities from a basaltic lava cave in the Kipuka Kanohina Cave System on the Island of Hawaii, USA - MA170107-4 metaG ...
TCCGGGTTACACTCTGTCGGCATCGGGGCGCTCCTTCGGACCTGATCAAGTCGTTTCGGCAAAACAACTTTCTCAGAGTCCACGCCCCGATGCACTCACTTAGTTTGAGAAATCCGGGCTAGCCGTGCCGAGCGCGGCTGTCGGCCGGCGCCTCAGCGCGCTCGTTGAGGCCGTAGTCGCGGACGACGCCGGCGATGCGCAGGCGGTAATCGGCGAAAATGCTTGCGCGTCCGCGCGCTTGGGCGAGGCGGTGACCATCGGTGTTGCGCCACTCGGCGACAGCCGCCTCGTCACGGAAGAACGAGAGCGAGAGGAATTTCCCCGGCTGCTGCAGGCTCTCGAACCGCTCGATCGAGATGAAGCCGTCGATCTTCTCGAGCAGCGGCCGAAGGCTGGCGGCCAAGTCGAAATACTCCTGCCGGCGGTCCGGCTTCGGCACGAGCTCGAAGATGACGGCGATCATGGCAGCACCTGGCGCAGAAACGTGCGCTCTTCGGCGAGGATGAAGCGCTCGGTCTCGGCGAAGCGGAAGTTGACGACGCCGGCGGCATCGGCCTTGAGCCGGGCGCGATAGGCTTCGTAAGCGGCGAGGCTCTCGAACGAGATGAGTCCAAAGGCGATCTTGTTGGTGCCCTCATGCGGCAGCCAATAGCCGACGAGGCCGCCGCCGCATTTCGGGATGATCTCGAGCCAGCGCCGCGCATAGTCCTCGAACAGGTGACGCTTGAACGGATCGAGCTGGTAGCGGATGAAGACGGTGATCGGCATGGCGGGCTCCCGAGCGTGAACTCGGGCGCAGCATGGCAGAAAACGCGCGGGCGATGTTTCGGCGGCGGCCGAAGAAAGGAATTGAACCACGGAGGACACCGAGAAAAAGAGAGCGCGCCTGTGGCGCGCAAATCCGTTTCTCCGTGGTCTCCGTGTGCTCCGTGGTTCAAATCTTCATTGCGCTGGCGGGGGCAGATCGGTGAGGCCGGCGAATTCCTTCTTCTCGCCGTCCCAGCCTGCGCCGACGCAGAGCCGCACCGCGAACGGATCGCGCGCCTGATCGCCGGCCGCGCACATCTCGACGAGGCGCTTCCTCGTCGCCTCGATGCGGTCGAAGATCGCCTTGTATTCGCGCTGCGTGCGCTCCCAGGCTTGGAGGTTCGCCGTCATTTCCCTGGAGATCGCGGAGAGGCGCTCGGTCCTGCCCTTGATCTCGGCCTCGATCGCTTGGCGCTCGGCCTCGAGCGCGCCCTTGGCCTGATCGAGCTCGATCTTGCGGCCGGCCAGCTCGCCTTTTTCGGCGAGGCAGGCGCGGTACTTGTCCTGCGGCAGAGGCTCCGAACCGCCGCACTTGGCATTGTAGGCGTCGACGCGCTTCGAGTAGTCGGCAAGCTGGCCGTCGTATTTCGCAAGACTGGCGTTGTAGCGGTCGAGGCGCGGCTGGAGCGCTTTCAGCTCCGCATCGGTGGCCTCGTAGTCCTTCTTCTTGGCCTCGTTCTGCGCCGCGAGTTGCCGCATGCGTTGGAGCAGCGGGCGGCCGTTGGTCTCCTCGGCGCGCACCTCGGCGATCGCAACTCGGATCGGCTCCGCACGGTTTTGCTGCGCGCCGGCGGAGGCGGGCCAGAGGCCTAGCCCAAGGCCGAGAAGCGCCAATGTCGTCGCGCGGAGGCCCCAGACATTTGTCGCATAATGTATATTATGGAAATTAAATCTGAGATCGTGGGTTTGGACGCCGTGCATCGCTTTCAACCGCCTCAGAACTCGATAACCACGCCATCATAGCGCGGCTCGCAGCATCCCGCACAGCGGCTTCTCTCGCCTCGCACGCTCTCAACGGCGCGCCTGCGAGTATCTCCAAGGAAGCCTAGCGAAAATCCAGCACTTTCTGTCACGTACACAAAGATCTCCGGTCCTGATGTAAGAAATCAGACCGCGGACCGCGCTTCTATCACCGCGGACGCTGCACTTTGGCGAACAGCCGGAAGAAGTTCTCGCTCGTCGCCTCCGCAATCCGCTCCGGCGTTTCGCCGCGCAGCTTGGCGAGGAACGCGGCTGTATGAGCGACGAAGGCCGGCTCGTTGCGCTTGCCGCGGTTGGGCATCGGCGCGAGATACGGCGCGTCGGTCTCGACCAGGATGCGATCCAGCGGCAGCGCTTTCGCGGTCTCCTGGATGTCGCGCGCGTTCTTGAACGTGAGGATGCCCGAGAACGAGATGTAGAGGCCGAGCGCCACCGCGTGCTCGGCCAGCTCACGCGACGCGGTAAAGCAATGGATCAGGCCCGGAAACGCGCCGGCGCGATGCTCGTCGGCGAGGATGCGGATCATGTCCACGTCGGCATCGCGCGTGTGGACGATCAGCGGCAGCCCGCTTTCGCGCGCGGCCGCGATATGCGCGCGGAAGCTCCGGCCTTGCGCCTCCGGCGCGCTGTGCTTGTAGAAATAGTCGAGGCCCGTTTCGCCGATGCCGACGACCTTGGAGTGCCGGGCGGCGTCCAGCAACGGGGCAGGGTCCCCTACCCCCTCCTTGTCCGTTTCGTGCGGATGGACGCCGACCGAGCACCAGATCGCGGGATCGCTTTCGGCGATCCGGCGCACCTCGGCGAATTTCGAGAGCCGTGTCCCGATCGTGACCATAACGCCGACGCCGGCGTTGCGCGCGCGCGCGAGCACGTCCGCGCGGTCGGCCGCGAAGTCGGGAAAGTCGAGGTGGCAGTGGCTGTCGACCAGCATCACGCGGTCGCCGCCGCGTCCTCGGGCGGCAGGTAGCGCGGGAACACGGCCGCGGGCGCCGGCAGCTTCGTGCCCGGAACGAGCGGCGTCGCGATGTCGGCGAAATTGCGCTTGCCCGCGGTCACGCCCAGCTGCTCGAGCAGCTTGGCGCCCGAGCCGGGCATCACCGGCTGCACGTAGATCGCGAGCTGGCGGATGACCTCGGCGCAGACATAGAGGACCGTCGCCATCCGCTTCATGTCGCTCTTGCGCAGCGCCCAGGGCGCCTGGCGATCGACGTAGCGGTTCGCCTCGCCGACGACGCGCCAGATCGCCTCGAGCATCCTGTGGATGGCGAAATTCTCCATCTCGGCGCGGATCTGCGGCAGCACCGCGCGCGCCGCCGCCAGCAGCGCCTCGTCCTCGGCCGTGAACGGCCCCGGCTGCGGCACCGCGGCGCCCGCGTGCTTGTTGACGATCGAGAGCACGCGCTGCGCGAGGTTGCCGAAATCGTTGGCGAGATCGCTGTTGATGCGGTGGATGATGACCTCCGGCGAAATCGAGCCGTCGCCGCCGTAGGGCACCTCTCGCATCAGGAAATAGCGCATCGGGTCGAGCCCGAACTCGGCCTTCATCTCCGCCGGCGCCAGCACGTTGCCGACGGATTTCGACATCTTCTTGCCCTCCACGTTCAGGAATCCGTGGCCGAAGACGCGCTTCGGCAGCGCCACGCCCGCCGACATAAGAAACGCCGGCCAGTAGACCGTGTGGAAGCGCACGATGTCCTTGCCGATGATGTGCACATCGGCCGGCCACCATTTCTTGAACGTCGCCGAACCCTCGTCGGGATAGCCGACCGCGGTGATGTAGTTGGTGAGCGCGTCGAGCCACACATACATGATGTGCTGCGGATCCCCCGGCACCGGCACGCCCCATTTGAAGCTGGTGCGCGAGATCGAGAGGTCGGCGAGGCCCTGCTTGACGAAGCTCACGATCTCGTTGCGCCGGTGGGGCGGCGAGATGAAATCGGGCTGCTTCTCGTAAAGCGCCAGCAGCCTGTCCTGATAGGCCGAGAGCTTGAAGAAGTAGCTCGGCTCCTCGACCCAATCGACCTCCGTGCCGGTCGTCTTGGCGCAGCGCTTGCCGTCGCGGAGCTCGGTCTCGTCCTCGCCGTAGAACGCCTCGTCGCGCACCGAATACCAGCCGGCGTACTTGCCAAGATAGATGTCGCCGTTGGCCTTCAGCTTCTCCCAGATCGCCTGCGACGAGCGGTAGTGCTTGGGCTCGGTCGTGCGGATGAAATCGTCGTTCGAGATCTCGAGCGCGCGGTCCATCGCCTGGAACAGCGCCGCGATCTCGTCGCAGAACTGCTTCGGCGCCTTGCCGGCCTTCCGGGCGGAGCGCTCGACCTTCTGGCCGTGCTCGTCGGTGCCGGTCAGGAAGTGCACGTCGAAGCCGTCGAGGCGCTTGAAGCGCGCGATCACGTCGGTCGAAATCGCCTCGTAGGCGTGACCGAGATGCGGCGGGCCGTTGACGTAGGAAATGGCCGTCGTGATGTAGAACGTCTTAGGCGCGGTCATGGAAAGGCTGCGGGAGGGCGAAAGCGTGAACTGGTGCCGCGCGGCCGCCGCGGCAATGGCTCAGGCCGCGCGGGCCGCGGATTGGATGTCGTAGAAGATTTCGAGCAGCGCCTGCTTGCGATCGAGGCTCGCCGCCTCGGCCCGCTCGAACAAGCGCGCGGTGTTCTCCCATAGGCCCGCCCAGCGATCAAGGCCGGCGGATGCGGCCCCGGCGGCACCGTCCTTCACGCGCTCGGCCAGCCACCACAGCAGGAGATCGCGCAACGCCGCCACCGCCTCCTCGCCCCCGCGCGCCGTCTTGTCGGTCAGGCGTTCGAGCGCCGCGGCGTCGAGCTGCGGCAGCTTGGCGAGCACCGCCCGCATTTCGTGCAGCAGATCGAGACCGCCGGCCGCGGCCAACGCGAGCGCGCGGCCCGGGCTGCCTTCGGAAAGACGCGCAAGCTCCGTCAACTCCTCGCGCGGAAGGTCCGGCAGCGCCTTGGCGACGGCGGCCTCGACGCTCGCGCGTTCGAGCGGCTGCAACACCAGCCGCTGGCAGCGCGAACGGATCGTGGGCAGCGCGCGGCTGATCGCGTGGTTGACGAGCAGGAAGAGCCCGCGCGACGGCGGCTCCTCGAGCGCCTTCAGCAGCGAGTTCGCGGCCGCGGTGCTGAGATCGTCGACCGGATCGATGACGACGATGCGCCACCCGCCCATCGCCGGCGTCAGATGCAGGAAATGGATCGCGTCGCGCGCCTGCTCGACCGAGATCTCGCTGCGCATCTTGCCGGTCTTCTCGTTGACCTCGCGCTTCAGCACGCGCATGTCCGGATGGCCGCCGCCGGCGACCGCGCGGAACATCGGATGACCGGCCTCGACATGCAGCGATGCGGCGGTTCCTCCGCTGCGCGACTTGCCGGCGAAAATCCAGCGCGCGAGCCGGAACGCCAGCGTAGCCTTGCCGATGCCGGGCGGCCCGGTGATCAGCCACGCGTGATGCATGCGCCCCGATCGGAACGAGCGCGCGAGCTGCTGCTCGGCGGCCTCGTGGCCGACGAGATCGGGATTCGCGCGCGGCGGAATGCCGGGCACTTCTTCGTTCTCTTCGGCCATCAGCGCAATTGGTCCTCGAAATGCGTGCGCATTGCGGCCACAACGATGGCCGCGACCTCTTCCACCGGTTTCGACGAATCGATGACCGTGACGCGATGCGGCTCGGCGCGCGCGACCGCGAGGAAACCGTCGCGCACGCGGGCGTGGAACGCGTCGCCCATGTTTTCGTAGCGGGCGTCGGCGCGCGCGGCGGCGACGTTGCGCTTGCCGGCGCGCTGCAAGCCGAGCGTCACCGGCACGTCGAACAGCAGCGTCAGGCCCGGCGCGAAATCGCCGAGCACGAGTCTTCTCAGAAGATCGATCGGTTCGGCGCCGAGGCCGTGGCCATAGCCTTGATACGCGGTGGTCGAATCGGCGAAGCGGTCGGAGACGACCCAGGCGCCGCGGACCAACGCCGGTTTGATGACCTTCGTGACGTGGTCGCGCCGCGCCGCGAAATGCAGCAGCGCCTCGGTCATCGGCTCCCAGCGCGCAATCTCGCCTTGGACGAGCAGCTTGCGGATTTCCTCGGCTCCCGGCGTGCCGCCGGGCTCGCGCGTGAGCACGACCTCGTGCCCCTGCTGCCGGAGCCACTCGGCAAGCCGGCGCGAATGGTTAGTCTTACCGCTGCCCTCCCCGCCCTCGAAGCTGATGAACCGCGCGCGCCCCATCCGCAATGTCTAGCATAGCGGGCGCGTCACCGCGAAAGGCGGGCGAATCCCCAATCGAGCAGGCGGCGCGCTTCGGCGGCGCGCGCCTCTTCGCTCGGCAAACCGTTGATCACCAGGATGAGCCGCTTGCCGTCGCGCATGGCCGAAGCCGCAATGCCGTAGCCGCCGGCCGAGGTCATGCCGGTCTTGACGCCGTCGGCGCCGGCATAGCTGCCCAGCAGCGGGTTGCGGTTGGGATAGGTCTGGTTGCGAAAGCGGAGTTCGCGCTCGCCGAACATGCGGTAGCGCTCGGGATGGCGTTGCAGGGTGAGCGCAGCCAGCTTGGCGACGTCGGCCGCCGTCATGCGATGGTCCTTGGCGGTATGGCCGGTGGCGTTGGCGAAGCGGCTGCCGGCAAGGCCGATTTCGCGCGCGGTGGCCGTCATCATCTTTGCGAACGCGGCTTCGCTTTTCGCGAGATGCTCGGCGATCGACACCGCCGCGTCGTTGGCCGACGTGATGGCGGCGCCGCGCACGAGTTCGCCGAACGGCACGGTCGCGCCGGCCGCGAGGTCCATGCTCGATCCGCGCGCGGCGGCGGCGCGCTTGCTGACCTTGACCGCCGCGGTTTCGCTGACGCGACCTTCCTTCAGGGCCTCGAACGCAAGGTAGAGCGTCATCAGCTTCGTCAGCGACGACGGCGCCATCGCAACGTCCTCGGCCTTCCCGAACAAGACGCGCCCGCCCGGATGATCGACGATGATCGCCTGCTTCGCGCGCGTCGATTCAGCGGCGGCGGGCGCGGCGAGCGCGATCAATGCGAGCGCGGAAAGCAACGGATGCTTCGTCATGGGATTTCCCCGGCAGGCAACAAAGGCGTGCCACACGCATTGCACGCGCGTCAACGCGGGATGAAATTCGTAGGGGCGGGTCCCCGACCCGCCCGCCGGTGTCGACGCGCTGCAATCGTTCGAAAATCCGCGCGGCGTCGGCACGGGCGGGTCGGAGACCCGCCCCTACGCGTCAACGCGGTGCTTCGGCTGTCGCCGGCGAATCAATGCGAACGCTGTCCTCAACGTCCGCAAACCCCGCCGCGCGCTTCAGCCGCAGCGACGCCTCGCGCAGCACGGTGACGCGCACGCGCGCGACGCCATGGCCCTCGAACCCCAGGTTTCGCGCGCCCGCGCGCGACATGTCGATGACGCGGTCCTCGACGAAGGGCCCGCGGTCGTTGATGCGAACGACGACGCTGCGGCCGTTGTCCAGATTGGTGACGCGCGCGATGGTCGGCATCGGCAGTGTCGGGTGCGCCGCCGTCATCGCGTCCATGTCGTAGGTCTCGCCGTTGGCCGTGCGACGGCCGTGATAGTCGGAGCCGTACCACGAGGCCGTGCCGACCCGGTCGTAGTCGAAATCCTCGCGCGGGTAGTAGATGCGTCCGTTGATCTGATAGGGCTCGCCGACGATGTATGCCCGATAGGGCGTGCCGGTGGGCCCCGGTATCCCGCGCGGCGAGCCGCATGCCGCCACCGTCAGCGCCAGTGCCAGCGCGGCCAGCTTCGGCGCGGTCCAACGTCCTGCCATGGCGATGTTTCCCCGGTCATGTCGGCCGGGCCGCGCCGCGCCATCCGCCGCCCAGGCCTCGAGGCATTCTACCTCGAGCGCCCATGACCTCGAGTGCTCCGGCGACCGCGCATTGCCCTCACCCGAAGAATACGCAGCGCGGGTGGCCGGGCGTGCCCCGCTCCGCTGCGCTCGTTGGGGCGGCGTTGGCCTCGTACTCGACGCTCGGGACGCGCGTGCGGCGCAGCGCCGCCTCGGGCAGCACCGTCACACGCACGCGCGCGACGCCGCTGCGGTCGAAGCCGAGAGCCCGCGCGCCGGCATGCGATAGATCGATGATCCGGTCGAGCGCGAAAGGCCCGCGATCGTTGATGCGGACCGTGACGCTCCGGCCGTTCGCGAGATTGGTCACGCGCACCATCGTCGCCAGCGGCAGCGTGGGATGCGCGGCGGTGAGCGCGTTCATGTCGTAGAGTTCGCCGCTGGCGGTGCGCCGTCCATGAAAGCGCGGCCCATACCAGGAGGCGACGCCGGTCCGGTCGTAGGAGAGGTCCTCGTGCGGGCGATAGAGCCGCCCGTTGATGCGATAGGGCTGGCCGACGGCGGATGCCGGCTGAGACGAGGTTGCAGGCGACGAGAGGGTGGCGCAGGCGGAAAGCGGGAACAACAGCGGAGCCGCCGCGGCCAGGCGACTGGCCGCCTTCATCAATCGCATCTTCGATAGTCTCCCTTGCCCTCTTCGATCGGCGCTCCCTGCGCCGGGGCGATTCTCGGTCGAGACTGCGCGCGAGCCGCCCGCAATGAACGGGGTGCATGTGGCGCGAAAAAGACCGTCGCCGCCACATTCCGCACTTAGATGCGGCGGCGGTTTTTTTGGTCAGGGGCGTGGAAACCAGGCCTCGATACGCCCGCTCAAGCGGTAATAGGCGAGGCCCAGCCATTCGTAGGCGGCGGCGTCGACCGCGCCAAGCCCGCCGGCAAAATTGAAGCCGAGGCCAAGGCCGACCTCGCGCGTCGTAAGATAGTCGACCGGATACGGGAGAACCGGCCAGCCTTCCTTGCGGAAAGTGCCGACCGCACGCGGCATGTGGCGCGCCGACGTGATCACGACCCAGGTCTCCCCCGGCTGGGGCCGGGCCAGCGCCTTGGTCAAACGCGCGTTGTCGCCGGTATTGCGCGAGGCGCGCTCGATGATGACGCGCCCGCGCGGAATTCCGGCCGCGTCGAGGAACGGCCCGAGCCAGTCGGCTTCGCGGAGGTCGGGCCGCGCCAAGTCGCCGCTTCCGCCGGTAAAGATCAGCTTCGCGTCCGGATAGCGGCGCGCCAGGCCCGCGAAGGCGACGAGGCGCTCGGCATTGCTGTTGAGCGCGACGGTGTTGCGATCGGCGGCGATGCCGGGCTCGATCGCGCCGCCGAGCACGACGACGCCGTCCACGCGCTCGGGGAGCGCGGGCGCGGCGAACCGGTTTTCGAGCGGCGAGAGCAGCCACGCGCCGACCGGCAGCACGGCGCACGACAGAAATGCCGCGAGCGCTCCCGCCATCAGCGCGCGCCCCCATCGCCGCGCGCCGGCGATGCGCAGCAGCAGGCCGAGCGCGAAGGTCAGCGCCAAGAAATTGCTTGGCTTCAGCACGATCCAGGCAAGCTTTCCGGCGACGAAGCTCATCCGCTAGGCGGAGCGGGCGGGAACGGTCTTATCGGCGTTGAGCCAGCCCACGAGCGACGCCAAACCCTCCTCCAATCCCACCTTTGCGGTGAAGCCGAGGCCGCCCTTGGCACGCGTCGTGTCGCTCTGCAGGTGGGGGTCGTCGCCCAGCCGCGGCGGCTCGTGGCGCACGAGCGCCTTCCGCGCCGTGATGCGCTCCAACGCCGCGATCAGCCGCAGGAGCGTGATGCGCTCGCCGCGCCCCACATTGAATATCCGCGCGGACGAGTCCTGGCGCTCCATGGCGGCCAGCAGCGCGGCGACGACATCGCTGACGAAGACGAAGTCGCGCGACTGCTTGCCGTCGCCGAAGATCGGGAGCGGCCGCCCGGCGAGCAGGTTTTCGGTGAAGATCGAGATCACGCCCGAATAGGGCGAGGCCGGATCCTGGCGCGGGCCGTACACGTGGAACATGCGCAACCCCGTGTTCGGGACGCCGCGGACCACGAAGGCGGCGTGCGCGTGCAGCTCGCTCGCGGCCTTGTCGGCACCGTAGGGAGATTGCGGGGCGAGCGGCGCGGCTTCGGCCAGAGGCAGCTCGCGTTGGTCCCCGTAAACCGCCGCAGAGGAGGCATAGACCACCGGAATCGCGCCGGCGGCATGCGCGGCGTCGAGCACATTGATCGTGCCGCCCAGATTCACCCGGTGCGTCGGCAGCCAGCCTTCAACCGAGCGCTGAACCGAGGGGATCGCGGCGAGATGGAAGCAGCCGTCCATTCCCGCCGCCGCACGGCGCACCGTGGCGGACTCGGCGACGTCGCCGACGATGACCTCGGCCTTGGCCGGAGCGTTCGCGCGCCTGCCGGCGGAAAGATCGTCGAGAATGCGCACCCGGTGCCCGCGCGCCACGAGCGCGTCGGCCAGATGCGAGCCGACGAAACCGCAGCCCCCCGTGACCAGAAACGATTTCATCCGCGATGGGCCCTTGCCCGGCCGCAACCGAGGTTGCTCTCATGTCATACCGCGGAGGGTCAGGCAAATCTTGGCAAGCCGGCGCGCTTGGAGCGGCGCGCGCCGCTCAGGGCTTGGAACCGGGAACGACGCCGGCGGCGCGTCTCGGAACAGCCATGAATTTCAAGCCGACCAGCGGCCCGTTTTGCCAGACGACTTCGGATTCGAGGTCGCCGCACTCCGCGCAAACGAGCCTCACATTCCCCTGCAATACGGCCGACTCGCTGACAAGCCGGACCCGCGCGCCCGCCTCCGACAGCTCGACGATGGAGCAGCTCAAGATCCCGCCCGCATGGGTCAGGGACGCGAGGATGTTCACGCGCCTGCGCCCGTGCGCGCGCCGGTCGAGCTTCATGGCCATGAGCGATGACCCCGTACCCGTTTGGCCCAAGCCCGCGAGATTGCCCCGTTAACCGTTAGCAAATTGGTTACGCGCCGCGGCGCCGAAGTCGAGCGCCGGGCGAGCGTGCGCGGCGCTTCTTCCCGGCAGCTACCGCGCTGGCCGCCCGACAATGCGGTGGCAAATGCGCGAGGAACCCCCTAGATGTTCCGCGGATGGCCCACTTAGGACGCTGATTTCGTTGCTCCGGATGGGTGGCCGAGCGGTTTAAGGCACCGGTCTTGAAAACCGGAGGGCGCGCAAGCGCTCCGGGGGTTCGAATCCCTCCCCATCCGCCATTCCGGGGAATTTCGGTCCGGTACGGGCACTTTCGTTAGGGTTCTGGCCAACTCGGTAGGGTCCGTACGCCTGGACTGCCGGCAATCGCAGCTTTGTGGACGCCCCTATCGTCTTCAAGACTAGTCCAGCAGACCCGCTTTTCGCAGCCCGTCCACGAGGAGCTCGAAATCGCCGGAATTCTTGTAGGGCAGAACCTTGCGGCGGTGCTCCAGCGAGTAGTTGGGGTTGATGCGCAAGAGCTCCTCCCACGTGGCTCGGGCTTCGTCGAGACGGCCGAGGTGGCCGTAACACGCCGCCAGAAGCACGCGTGAAATGTCGGTGTCGGGGTTGCGGACGAGCCGCCGCTTAAGGAAGCCGATCGCCTCTTCGTATCGACCCATCTGGAATCGTGCCTGCGCCTGGAAGTGCAATTGGATATCCCGAAAATGAGGATCCAGTGCAATGCCTCGATCGAAACACGCGATTGCCTCCTCGGGCCGGCCCGCATAGAGCAAAGCAAACCCGAGCACGACATGTCCGTCGGCAAAATTCGGATCGAGCGAGATCGCGCGCTCGGCCTCGCGGATCGCCTGGCCGTGGCGGCGCATCCACACATACACCGTGGCCAACGCCCAGTGCGCGTAAGGATAGTTGTCGTTCAGCGCCACAGCCCGCGACGCGGCCTCGTGCGCTCGCTCCAGGGAGAGCTGCGGCGCCTCGCTCCACTGATTTGAATAGTCGCGCACATGCGCGGACGCGAGTAACGCGTAGGCGGGCACAAATTTCGCATCCAGTTCGACGGCGCGCTGCAGCAGTTCCCGCGCCTGCTTATTCGGCTCCTTCATCTGCCGCCACCAGTGTTCGCGCCCGCGGAGAAAACAGTCGTAGGCTTCGACGTTATCGGTATGCTCGCTTCCAAGGCGCTGCCGCTCGCCCTCCGTCAAATTGAGCGCGAGTGCAGAGACAATCTCGCGCGTAACTTCGTCCTGCACCGAAAATATGTCCGTCAGGTCGCGGTCAAAACGCTCCGCCCAGAGGTGGCCGCCGGTGATCCCATCGACCAGCTGCGCAGTGATGCGAATCCTGTTACCGGCCTTGCGAACGCTACCCTCCAATATGTATCGAACGCCGAGACTGCTGCTCGCCTCTTGCACGCGAACGCTTTTTCCTTTGAACATGAATGAGGAATTTCGAGCGACGACAAAGAGCTGCGAAATTTTCGACAGCGCCGTGATGATGTCTTCGCTGATCCCGTCGGCGAAATACTCCTGCTCGCGATCACCGCTCATGTTCTGGAATGGCAGAACCGCAATCGACCGCTTGTCCGGGGTCTGTGGCGCACTATCTACTTGCGCCCCGGTGCACGCCTCCCGCCCAACCTTTGGATGCACCCGATAACACCGGATCGGCCGGTCAAGGTTTTTGACGTTCTGGTTGCCGAGATCCTCGAACCCAACGTCCAGCGCTTTGCCAACATGCTCATGGACGTTGCCAGAGATGCAGATGCCCCCGGGCTCGGCCAAGATCTGCATGCGTGCCGCGACGTTGACGCCGTTGCCGTATAAGTCGCCGCCGCCTTCGACTATCACGTCGCCGAGGCTAACGCCGATGCGCAACGTGAGCCGCAGGCCGGAGGCAAGATGCTCGTTGCGCGCTGCGACAGCGCGCTGGATTTCGATGGCGCTCTCGACTGCATCGACCGCGCTCTGGAACTCGACGAGCGCGCCGTCCCCGGTGGTCTTGAATATTCGGCCGCCATGCTGCTTGATCTTGGGCTGAAACACCTCGCGGCGCAAAGACTTGAGCCGCACCAGTGTCCCCTTCTCGTCCCTTTCCATCATCCGGGAATAGCCGACCACGTCAGCCGAGAGGATTGCGGCGAGACGGCGCTGCACACGTTGTTCGCCCATCGGCCGAGTCATTCCAAGAGGGCGCGCTTCCTAAATTGTATACTTCAGCCGATGGCCGCGTCCATGGAACCGTGGTCTTGCTCGGGGCCGATTCTGCCGGAGGGCCGCAACAACGTCCGGTGTCAATTCGTTGCCCCCTCTCGCGCCTTCTACCCGCGCGCTCTCGTCTTGGCGCCCTTGGGCGACGCGCCGCTATCCCCGATTTCCGCGAGCGCGGTGCGGAGATTTCCGCCGCTCTTCACCAGCGCCTCGCCGGCTTGCTGAGGGGTGAGCCCCCTGATCACCAAGACGGCGGGCTTCACCTGGCCGCGGCAGCACTCGAGCGCTTCGCCCGCGGCTTCGCGCGAGCAGCCGGTGATGCGAACGAGGATGGCGATCGCGCGCTGGCGCAGCTTCTCGTTGCTGACGCTGAGATTGACCATGAGCCCGTCATAGACGTGGCCCAGGCGGATCATGAGCAGGCTCGAAAGCAGGTTAAGCGCCGATTTCTGCGCGGTGCCGGCGTTCATGCGGGTCGAGCCGCTGATGATCTCGGCGCCGGTGTCGAGCAGAATGGGGACATCGGCCGGCTGGAACAGCGGTGCATCGGCATTGTTGGCGATCGCGATCACGAGTGCGCCGCGCTCCGAGGCCGCCAGCGCCGCGGCGCGCGTGAACGGCGTCGTGCCGCTCGCCGCCACGGCGATCACGGCGTCCTCGGGCCGCGGATCGAGCGCCAGCATCGCTTCGCGCCCGCGCGGCGCATCGTCTTCATTGGCGCTGGACGCCGCCGTGGTGAGCACCGGTCCCTGCGCGAGCAGGAAGACCGTCCGGTGCTCGGGCCAGCCGAAGGTGGGTGCCAGTTCGGCGCCGTCGAGCGCCGCGAGCCGGCCCGACGTGCCGGCGCCGACATAGATGATGCGCCCCGCGGCGCCGATCCGCTCGGCCATGACACGGGCCGCCCAGCCGATCGCGGGCAAGGCGCGACGGACGGCCGCGATGGCGCGGGCCTGGCCCTCCCACATCGAATCGAGGATGTCTTCGTCCTTCCAGACATCGAGCCCGCGATAGCGGGGGCTAATCGTTTCAGTGCCTTTTTTCATGTACGCTTTCCGCGAGGCGCCCCACGATCCGGCCGCCCAGGGCGCATTGATATCCCCTTTTTACGCATAAAATCAGCCCGATGAGTGGCCTTTTCATGAGTGTTAACCTTTTCCTGGGAGTCGATGGGGGCGGCAGCAAATGCCGCGCCCGGCTCAGTGACGCCGGGGGCCGCGCGCTGGGCGAAGGCCTTGGCGGACCAGCCAATATTTGGCGCGACCTGGAGCAGGCCATGCGGTCTGTCCTCGCCGCCTGCCGCGGGGCCGCGCAGTCGGCCGGCCTCGCCGAGAGCGCGTTTTGCGACGCCCATGCCGGTTTCGGCTTGGCCGGCGCCGGGCAGCGGAGCGCGGTCGAGCGCTTCGCGGCCCTGCCCCATCCGTTCGCCTCGATCAGCGTCGAGTCCGACGCCTACGCCGCCTGGCTCGGCGCGTTTGGGGGCGCCGACGGCGGCATCGTCATCGTCGGCACCGGCTCCTGCGGCCTGGCGGTCGTGCGCGGCGTCGCGACCTATGTCGGCGGCCTCGGCGCCGAAGTCTCGGACGAAGGCAGCGGCGCCGCGATCGGCCGCGGCGCGGTTCGCCGCGCACTGTGGGCGCAGGACGGGCGCGCGCCGATGACCGACCTTGCTGCGGCCCTTCTCGCCGCGTTCGCCGGCGGCCGCGAGCCGATGATCGATTGGGCGAAGGCGGCGGAACCGCTCGATTTCGCGCGCTTCGCGCCGCTCGTGTTCGAGCATGCGCGCGCCGGCGACCCGCTCGGCCGCGCGCTGGTGATGGAGGCCGCGGCGGAGATCGCGCGCATCGCCGAGCGCCTGTTGGCGGTGGGCGCGCCGGCGATCGCGCTGCTCGGCGGACTTGCCGAGCCGTTGCGGCCGTGGCTGCCGGCGGCGCTCGCGGCGCGGCTCGCTGCGCCGGCCGCCGACGCGCTGGATGGCGCCATCCTCATGGCCCGCCGCGCCGCTGCCGAGCGCGATGCCGCCGCCAGAAAGCGCGCTTGAATGGCGGCGCAGGCGGAGGGGCGCATGCCGGCCGTGACCGCGAGCGAGACGCTGATGCTGCGCGAGGCGCGCGAAGCGCCGGCAGCCGTCGCGCGCGCGCTTGCCGAGAACGCCGGGCCGTGCCGGGCGCTCGCCGCGCGGTTGCGCGCGGCGCCGCCGCCGTTCGCGGTCACCTGCGCGCGCGGCAGCTCGGACAATGCGGCGACGTTCGCAAAATATCTCTTCGAGCTGCGCCTCGGGCTGGTCACCGCGTCGATGGGGCCTTCCGTGCGCTCGATCTACGCCGCGTCCCCCGGCATGCGCGGCGCATTGTTACTCGCGATCTCCCAATCCGGTCGCAGCCCCGATCTCCTTCAGCTCGCCTCAGCGGCGCGAACGCAGGGCGCGCTCACGGTGGCGCTCGTCAACGATGCATCCTCGCCGCTGGCGGGAGCTTGCGAGACGCTCCTGCCGCTCCACGCCGGACCCGAGCACAGCGTCGCCGCGACCAAGTCCTTCATCGCGGCGTTGGCGACGCTGCTGCTGCTGTTTGCGCATTGGCGCGGGGACGGCGAATTGCAGCGCGCGCTCGAGCGGCTGCCGGCCGATCTCGAAGCGGCCGCGCACGCGGATTGGAGCGCCGCGCTGCCTTTGCTCGCGGGCGCACGCAATCTCTACGTCGTCGGGCGCGGTCCCGGGCTGGCGATCGCGCAAGAGGCCGCTCTCAAGCTCAAGGAGGCCGCGGGCTTGCACGCCGAAGCACTCTCCGCCGCCGAGTTGAGGCACGGCCCGCTTGCGCTCGCAGGGCCGGACTTCCCCGTGCTGATGTTGATCCCGCCCGACGAGGCCGAGGCCGGCCTGCTCGATCTTGCCCAAGATCTGCGGCGCCGCCGCGTGCCGGTGGCGTTGGCCGGGCAGCGGCCGCCGTCCGGCGTGACCGCGCTCCCGCTGCCGCCGATGAACGCGTATGCCGCGCCGCTGGCGCTGATCCAGTCGTTCTATCCGCTCGCCGACGCCGTGGCGCGCGCGCGCAACCGCGATCCCGACCGCCCGCCGCACCTGAGCAAAGTGACGGAGACGCTGTGATGGCGCTGGCCCTCACCGGCGCTCGCGTCTTCGACGGCGAGCGAATCCGCGACGGCGCGGCGGTCGTGGTCGAAGGGCGCTTCATCCGTGCGGTCGCCGACGAAAGCGAGCTTGCGCCCGATGTGAAGCGCCGCGGCGTGCGTGGGCTGCTCGCGCCGGGATTCATCGACGTGCAGGTGAACGGCGGCGGCGGCGTTCTGTTCAACGCGGAGCCGACCGTCGAGGCGATTCGCGCGATCGGCGCCGCGCATCGGCGGTTCGGCACGACGGGATTCCTGCCGACGCTCATCACCGACAGGCGTGAGAAAATGGCCGCCGCCATCGTTGCCGTGAGCGCGGCGCGCGCCGCCGCCATGCCGGGCGTGCTCGGCATCCACCTCGAAGGCCCGTTCCTCAATCCCGAGCGCAAGGGCGCGCACGATGCGGCCTTCATGCGCGAGATGGACGAGGGCGACATCGCGCTCATGACGTCGCTCGGCGGCGGCCGCACGCTGGTCACGCTTGCGCCGGAGATGGTGCCCGCGGACGCGATCGCGCGACTGGCGGCCGCGGGCGTCGTCGTCGCGGCCGGCCACACGGCGGCGTCGTACGAGACGATCAAGGCGGCGCGCCGGCACGGCCTCTCGGGCTTCACGCACCTCTTCAACGCGATGCCGCCGCTCGCGAGCCGAGATCCCGGCCCAGCCGGCGCCGCGCTCGACGATCCCGACGCGTGGTGCGGCATTATCGTAGACCTGCACCACGTCGCGCCGGCCACGCTGCGCATCGCGCTCGCCGCGCGCGGTCCCGATCGCATGATGCTGGTCACCGACGCCATGCCCTCAGTCGGATCCGATCTCGCGCACTTCGATCTGCTCGGCCAGACCGTTCGGCGCGAAAACGGAATGCTGACGACCGCGGACGGGACCCTCGCCGGCTCCGATCTCGACATGGCCGGCGCGGTGCGCAACACCGTGGCCCATGTCGGCGTCCGCCTCGAGGACGCGCTGCGCATGGCCTCGCTCGCGCCGGCGGCATTCCTCCGGCTCGACAACGAGCGCGGCCGCATCAAACCCGGCTTTCGCGCCGATCTCGTGCTCCTCGACGATCGGCTCGAGGTCACGGAAACGTGGATTGACGGCGTAACTTCGGCTCCGCCCGAATCGAATGGCTAAAATTCGGTATGCGGCGCTCGGCGCGCGCGGCATCGGCGAGGTTGCATCCGCGCCGCCGATGTGCATCGTTCTCGCGGTTCTCAATGGAACAGACGTGCTGCATCGCACGTACATAGGCTGCCCTGCACATCGAAATCCGATGATCAAGCCCCTGCCTGCACTCCGTCTTCTTGTTGCCCGCGCCTGCGCGCTCGCGTTGGCAGCCGCGCTGACCACGATGCCCGTCCGCGCCGATGACCGCGCCGACGACCGCACGCCGCTCGGCGAGGTCGCCCAGGGCCTCGACATCGCGCTCGGGAAATATCGCGAGATCGAGCGCATGGGCGGCTGGCCGCAGATCGCCGAGGGCGCCCATCTCAGGCCCGGAATGCGCGATCCGCGCGTGGCCGAGCTGAAACGGCGCCTGGCGATCAGCGGCGACTACGGCGCGGATGTCGGCGACGATCAGGCCCAGGCCGGCGGCACCGATCTTTACGACCAGGCGCTCTCCGCCGCCGTGCAGCGCTTCCAGGCCCGGCACGGGCTCGCGACGACCGGCTGGATCGATGCGGAGACCGCCGAGGAGCTGAGCGTCCCGGTGCAATGGCGCATCGCGCAGCTGGCGCGCAACCTCGCGCGCGCACGGCGCGTCCCGCGCGAGCTCGGCCTGCGCTACATCCACATCAACATCGCCGACGCGCACTTGAAGGTCGTCGAGAGCGGACGCACGCTGCATACCGCCCGCGTCGTCCTCGGCGAGATCGCGCACGCGACGCCCGAGCTCAGCAGCGTGATCACGCACATCGAGCTGAACCCGTGGTGGAACGCGCCCGCCAGCATCGTGCGGCGCATTCTCGTCCCCAAGTTCAAGAGCGAGCCGAAGTACATCGCCGAGAACGACTACCTGCTGCTGACCCGCGCGGGCGACAACAAGAGCGCGGTCGATCCCGGCGCCATCGATTGGGACCGGATCACGGCCGCGAATTTCCGCTGGTCGGTGCGCCAGAAGCCGGGCGCCAAGAACGTGCTCGGCCGCGTCGTGTTCTGGTTCCCGAGCAAGTACAACGTCTTTATCCACGACACCGCGGCGCCCGAACTGTTCGAGGACGACGTGCGCTACTTCAGCAGCGGCTGCATCCGCGTCGATTCCGCCGTCTACATGGCGATGCTGCTGTTGCGCGACCAGGACGACGGCTCGTGGACCGAGGAGCGCATCAACGGCATCATCTCCACCAACGAGCCCTACAAAATCACGTTCGCGCGGCCGGTGAACGTGCACATCAGCTATTTCACCGCCTGGACCGACACGAAGGGCCGCGTCCAGTTCCGGAAGGACATCTACAAGCGCGACCGGCTCTAGACGGCGGCGCGCTCGGAGAGGCCCCTCCTCGCCACGGGCGCCCGGGCCGGCGCGGCGGCCCGTCGCCGGGCGCGGCTACGAATCCTGGCGCATGTAGCGCTTGAGCGTCTCGGCGTCATAGTTCTCGCCGACCGACATGGCGCAGATGCGCGAGATGTGCACCCGCGGCAGGCCGGTTTCCGAAGCCCAGACGTTGAACTGATCCTGAATCTTGCGAAGGTCCTTCTTGGAGGTGGGGTTCTCGGCGATCTCGAGCCCGGCATCGCGCAGGCAGGCCACCACGTGGTTCGAGGTGACGAAGCCGTCCACGCCGAGGAAGCGCAGCACGTACTGCCCGGTCATGCCGCCGAGGCGCGCGCCGCGCTTGGCCATCAACTCGAGCAGGCCGACCTGGTCGCTCGCGGGCCATGCGGCGAGGAACTTCCCGAAGCTGCCGTGCTCGCGCGCGACCTCCGCGACAAAGCGGGCGTTCTCGAGCACCGCCATGATCTTCTGGCCGTTGCGCACGATGCGCGGGTCGCTCGCCAGCCACTCCCAGAATTCCGGCGGCTGGGCGAGCAGGCGCTTCGGATCGAATCCCAGGAAGGCGGCCTCGAAACCTTCCCACTTGTTCTCGATCACCCTCCAGACGAAGCCCGCCGAAAAGATCCGCTTCGTCATCGCGGCGAGGACGCGATCGTCGCCGAGCTTCGCCAGTTCGGCGCGCGGCGAGACTTTCGGCAGCAACGCCGCAAGCGCGCGCTCGCCGCCTTTGCGCTTGAGCGCGCGCAAGCGAATTGTGTTGAACGAAGCGACGCGTCCGACACGCTTGGCGGCGATTTCAGGCCGCGACGACATAGCCGTAACGGAGGTTGCTGCGCGCGGGACCGCGCTTTTCGTATTCCGCCTTGTCCTGCGTGAGGCGATCGCGCTCGAGCCCCGCCTTCTTGATCTCGTATTTGTACATCTTGGCCGAGTTCTCGCCGAAGATCGCGGTCTTGACCGGTCCGTCGGCGGGACCGAGCGGCGCGAAGCCGTGTTTCTTCTGCATGTCCTCGGGGATCTCGAGCCGGCGCAGCGCCTCGATCTGCCATTGCGGCGAGCCGGTCCACACCGCGTCAGTGCCCCACACCACGTGGTCGGCGCCGAGGCCCTTCACCAGCATGCCCATCAGCGCCGCGCAGAGGCGCGGCTCGATGACCGTCGTCTGCGCGAAGATCTGGCCGAGATCGCCGTAGACATTCTTGACGCCGTATTTCGCCGGAATCTCGGCGAGGTCGCTGGTCCATTCGACGCGGCCGGTCTCCTCGAACTGCTTCAGTCCGAGAGCGGCGTTGGAGCCGGGCGTCCAGCGATAGGCCGAGTGGTAGATGACGAAGCTGATCTGCGGCCAGTCCTTGGCCGCCTTGCCGAGGTCGTCGACCCTGGCGTAGGGCGTCAGGTGCGGGAACTGCTGCGCGATCGAGGGCGGATAGAGGCCCTTGTGCACGCACACGATGGTGTGCCCGGCCTTCACGAGCTTTTCGTAGAACGGATAGAGCAGCTTCTCGTCGTCCATGCGCCACGGATGGCGCGCGAGCTGCTTGTTGGTGTTGTCGCCGACGGTGTAGCCCTTCCAGGAATCGGGCTTCAATGTCGCGATCACGCGGTCGACGTCGTCGAGCCAGCCCGGCATGCCGGGCATGAAGATCGCGTGCGAGAGGCAGCGCTTCGTGCCGGCGTCTTTGTTCACCTTCTCGCGCGCCAGGAACTTCATCTCGTTGGTCAGGAACCAGTCGCGCGGCTCCTCCGAGCCCGAGCCGCTGATCAGCGCCACCTTGGTGTCGCTGTCGAGAAACACCTCCTTGAACCAGTTGGGATACTTCAGGTCGTCGAGGGTCTGCGGCTTGCCGGCCAGCGCCGGGTTCCAGCCCGCCTTGCCGACCGTCTCGCGCGCGCGCACGAAGTTCTGAAGGCGCGTGTCGTCGCGCAGGAAGTGCGTGTGGACGTCCATGATGAATTGCTGCGCCTTGGCTTGCGCGAGCTCTTCGGCGCGCCCGGTGTCGCTCGCTTCGGCGCGGCTCACGCTGTAGAGCGGCCCGTAGACCTCGTTCATCGCCACGAAGGCCGTCGCCATGCCGGCCGCCGTACCGAAGAAGCGGCGCCGCGACATGCCGTTGCGGCGCGCGTAGTCGGCGCCGAGCTCCTTGACCAGCGCCTCCACGCGCTTCTGCCGCGCCGTCTGCGGGATCGGAAAGAACTCGTCGCTCGAGACGACCTGCGTCGGGATCGGTGCCGGAAACGAGGCGGTCGCGGCGTCCAAGAGCATCTCCAGTTCCTCGCGGCTCAGCATGCTCATGGCGGGACCTCTTGTATGCGGATTTCGGCGGCCGATGCCGCGTCACTCTAGCATGCACGCGCTCATCCAGGGAATTCGCGGCCGAAATCACATTGTCCCAACTCTCAGCGCGGCGGCTCGGTCTGTACGCGCGCCGTTTCGCGATCGCGCGGCGTGCCGGAGGTGTCGAACCGCCGGAGCGCGCCGCGCCCGGCCGCGAACAGGAACAGCCACGCGAGATAGAGTGCGATGGTGATGCCGATGAACAGCAGCACCTTGTCCATGCCGACATAACGCAGCGTGAGCTCCACCGCGCCCTTCTTGGGCATCAGGATGCTCGCGTCGCCGAGCAGCCCGCCGAGCGACTGCAGCGAGTTCTCGGTCCCTTGCGCGACGAGCTTCGAGGCGCCGCCCGCCCCGTCGAGCAGGGCGTTGGTCGTGCTCGGCGTGTAAAGCGAAAGAATCACGAACGTGAACAGCGCCGCGAGCTTCAAGCCGACGAGGCGCGTCAGGAACACGATGCGGGAGCGCACGGGCGACCCTCCGGATCTTTTTTGCGCGCGGTACTCAATCACAAAGCGGCCGGACGTGGCTACACCGGCCGGCACCCTGCGCCGTTGCCATCGCCCGCCATTCGGGCCGAAAGTGTCCGGCCCGCCCTTTTCGCGCCACGCGCGAAGATTAAGTGAGCATCATGACCACACGCATCACCGTCGACATCGTCTCCGACGCCATCTGCCCCTGGTGCTTCATCGGCAAGCGCCGCTTCGAGCGCGCTTTGGCCGAGGCGCCGAAGGATATCGAGGTCGTCGTCGCCTGGCGCCCCTACCAGCTCAACCCCGAGATGCCGCCCGAGGGGATGGACCGCAAGGCCTATCTCTCTGCCAAGTTCGGCGGCGACGCGCGGGCCGATGCGATCTATCGGCGCGTCCGCGAGGCCGGCGCCAGCGTAGGCATCGATTTCAATTTCGCCGGCATCCCGCGCACGCCCAACACGACCGACGCGCACCGGCTGATCGGCATCGCCGCGCGGGCCGACAAGCAGGACGCCGTCGTCGAGGGTCTGTTCCGAGCCTATTTCCTAGAAGGCCGCGACATCGGGAACCGCGCCGTGCTCGCGGCCGTCGCGGCGGCGGCCGGCCTCGAGGAACCGGTGATCCGCGACTATCTCGCCGGGCGCGACGACGTCGAGCGCGTCGCGAACGAGGACGCTGTGGCCCGGCGCATGGGCATCCAAGGCGTTCCCTGCTTCATCCTCAATCGCAAATACGCGATCTCGGGCGCGCAAGAGCCCGCCGTCTTCCTCGAAGCGTTGGCGCTGCTGAAGCGGGAGGCCGCCGCCGAAGCGGTCCCTGCCCCGGCGAATTCCTGAGTCGAAGTCATTATTTTTGGGGGCGGGTCCCCGACCCGCCCGAGGGCGTACGGCGGCATGAGGGCGGGTCGGGGACCCGCCCCTACGCCGGAATCTACTGCTCGAGCAAGCCGATGCGGAGGAACAGCGTGTAGCCGTTGACCATCAGCAGCGCGCCCAAGAGCCCGACGCCGAGGCTGCCGTAGAAGAGCGGGCGCGCGCCCGTGATGATCGTAACCGAAGCAAGCACGATCGCGATCTGCAGCAGCGCCTCGGCGAAATCGAAATAGGGGTCCTTCCGCTGCGCCTTGGCGCGCTCGGCCTCGAGCGCGCGGGCCTTGGCCATCAGCTCTTTTTTCCCGTCGCCCTCCTTGGGATCGCTCTCGTAGCGCGCCGCGGTCTCCTTGTAGCGCTTGATCTTGCCCTCGATCTCCTTGCGCGCAGCCTCGGGCATGTTGGGATTGAGCGCGAGATCGACCTCGAGCCGTTCGGCGGCCAGGTGAAACTCGGTCTGGCGGATGTTCTTGGCCTGAAAGAACGCCCAGTAGTTCGTCACCTCGACATTCGCGTTGATCATGTCCTTCATCGAGTTCGATCCCCCATGCCGCAGATCGCCAGCAGCACGGCCAGGAGCGCGATGTAGACGCCGACCCATTTGGTTTCCGGCCTCTCGCGCGCCTCCTGGATGCTCTCGTGGGCTTCGGTGGCTTCCGCCATAGGCTTCCCTTTCGCTGAATGACATGCCGGGTCCGCGAGCCCGACGCGGGCGGCTAGTTACAGATCAAGCGGCGAGGGCCGCGACCGATTTCACGAGGTGGTTGACCCCGCGCAGGCGTGCGCGCTCGTCGCGCCAGTCGCGGCGATAGACGAGGCGCTGGTCGGGCCGCACCTTCACCGAACCGGCCTGCTCCTTGATGAAGTGCACGAGCTTCTCGGGCTTCGCGAAGCGATTGTCGCGGAACGCGATGACCGCGCCCTTGGGACCGGCGTCGATCTTCTCGATCCCGGCGGCAACGCAGAAGCGCTTGATCGCGACGAGATCGAGCAGGTTCTTGACCTCGTCGGGCAGCGGCCCGAAGCGGTCGACGAGCTCGGCGGCAAAGGCATCGATCTCGCGCGCCTCGATGAGATCGGCGATGCGGCGGTAGAGCCCGAGGCGGACGCTCAGATCGGGCACGTACTCCTCGGGGATCAGCACCGGCATGCCGATCGAGATTTGCGGCGTCCAGCGCTCCTGTCCCGGCGGTGCCCGCCCGGCCGGCCCTGCCTCGCGCGCGGTCGCCACCGCCTCCTCCAGCATCTGCTGATAGAGCTCGATCCCGACTTCGCGGATGTGGCCGGATTGCTCCTCGCCAAGGAGATTGCCGGCGCCGCGGATGTCCAGGTCGTGGCTCGCGAGCTGGAAGCCGGCGCCCAACGTGTCGAGCATCTGCATCACCTCGAGCCGGCGCTGCGCGTCCGCACTCAGGGCCTGGTTGGACGGGATCGTGAGATAGGCGTAGGCGCGCACCTTGGAGCGGCCGACGCGGCCGCGCAGCTGATAGAGCTGAGCCAGGCCGAAACGGTCCGAGCGGTGCACGACGATCGTGTTGACGTTCGGGATATCGAGGCCGGACTCGATGATGTTGGTCGAGACCAGGATCTGGATCTGGCCGTCGACGAACTTCACCATCGTGTCTTCGAGCTCGCTCGCCGCCATCTGGCCGTGCGCGGTGGCGATCTTGGCGTCGGGCGCCAGCTCGCGTACTTGGGCGGTGACGTGCGTGAGGTCCTCGATGCGGGGGCACACGTAATAGACCTGACCGCCGCGGAAAAGCTCGCGCTGGATCGCCTCGCGGATCACCACCGGATCGTAGGGCAGCACGAAGGTGCGCACCGCGAGCCGGTCGACGGGCGGCGTGGTGATGAGCGAGAGATCGCGCACGCCGGCAAGCGCCATCTGCAAAGTGCGCGGGATCGGCGTCGCGGTCAGCGTCAGCACGTGCACGTCGGCGCGCAGCTCTTTCAGGCGCTCCTTCTGCACCACGCCGAAATGCTGTTCTTCATCGACGATGACGAGGCCGAGGCGCTCGAATTTCACGGTCTTCCCGAGCAGCGCGTGGGTGCCGATGGCGATGTCGACGTCGCCCGCGGCCAAGCCGCGCTTGGTCTCGGCGACATCGCGAGCCGGGGCCAGCCGCGAGAGATGCCCGATCTTGAGCGGCAGGCCGCGGAAGCGCTCGCGGAAAACCGCCGTGTGCTGGCGCGCGAGCAAGGTCGTCGGCACGACGATGGCGACCTGCAAGCCGCCCATCGCCGCGATGAGCGCCGCACGCAGCGCCACTTCGGTCTTGCCGAAACCCACGTCGCCGCAGACGAGCCGGTCCATCGGCTTGCCCGAGGCGAGGTCGCCCAACACGTCCTCGATCGCGCGCTGCTGATCGTCGGTCTCCTGATACGGGAACTGCGCCGCGAATTCGCCGTAGGCGCCCGCCGGCGCTTGCACCGCGTCGGCGGTCTTGAGCTGGCGCTGCGCGGCGATCGCGATGAGCTTGTCGGCGATCTCGCGGATGCGCTGCTTGATGCGCGCTTTGCGCGTTTGCCAGCCGGCGCCGCCCAGCCTGTCGAGCGCAGCCTCGCCCTCCTCGCTGCCATAGCGCGAAAGCAGCTCGATGTTCTCGACCGGCAGATAGAGCTTGTCGCCGCTGGCGTAGAGGATGCGCAGGCAGTCGTGCGGCGCGCCGCCGGCGGTCAGCGTCTCGAGCCCGTCATAGCGCCCGATGCCGTGATCCTCGTGCACGACGAGATCGCCCTGATGCAGCGAGGAGAGCTCGGTGATGAAGGCGTCGGTGCGCCGCCGCTTCCGAGCCCGGCGCACCAGACGCTCGCCCAAAATATCCTGTTCGGTGACGATGGCGACGCGGCCATCGAGGATGCCGTGCTCGAGCGGCAGCTCGGCGACGGTGATGGCGTCGCGCGGCGCGGCGAGCACGCCGGCCCAGTCGCCGACTTCCTGCACGTTGGCGGCGCCGTGCTCGCGCAGCAGCTGGGCCAGCCGCGCGCGCGATCCCGTCGTGAAGGCGGCGATGACGGGCCGGGCCCCGCCCTGCGCGTAGCGCAGGACCGTCTCGCGCACCTCGTCGAAAAGGTTGACGTCGCCCTGGTTGCGGGCCGCCGCGAAATCGGGCGCCTGGCGGTAGCCGGCATCGAGGACGCCGGGAGCGCCCTCGGGAGCCGCGAAGGGCGAGAACGCGGCGACGCGCCTCTCGGCCAAGCGCGATTTCCATTCGGCGCGGTCGAGATAGAGGCTGCCCGGCGCCACCGGCCGGTAGACGAACGCGCCGCCCGGCGCCTTGCCGGCGGCGGCCATGCTGCGCCGCGCCTCGTAGTAGTCGGCGATGAGGTCGAGCCGCGCCTCCACCGCCTGCTCGACCTGGTGGTCCATGGCGACGGCGGCGCCGGGCAGGTATTGAAACAGCGTCTCGAGCCCGTCGTAGAAATGCGGCAGCCACTGCTCGACGCCGATGAAGCGCTGGCCCGCGCTCACCGCTTCGTAGAGCGGATCGCCGCGCCAATCCTGCGGATGCGCGGCGCGATAGCGCTCGCGGAACAACATGATGCGCGCCTCGTCGAGCACGAGCTCGGAGACCGGCGCGAGCGCGAAGCTTTCGCGCGCGCCCGTGGTCTTCTGGGTGAGCGGGTCGAAGCCGCGGATCGTCTCGATCGAAGCGCCGAAGAGGTCGAGGCGCACCGGCTCGGCGGCGCCCGGCGGATAGAGATCGATGAGCCCGCCGCGCACCGCGAATTCGCCGGGTTCGCGCACCGTGCCCACGCGGTTGAACCCGTGCGCGGTCAGGAACCCGGTCAGCGGCTCGAGGTCGAGCGTGCCGCCGCGCCTGAACGACAGCGTCGTGCCGGCGAACGCCGCGCGCGGCGGCACGCGCTGCAGGATCGCGCTTACGGTCGTGATGACGATGCGCCCCGCCCCTTCTTCCGGCGGCGCGCTCGCGAGTCTGGCCAGCACGCTGGCGCGATCGGCCATGATCTCGACGTTGGGCGAGACGCGGTCGTAGGGCAGCGTGTCCCAGGCCGGGAACGCCAGCGCGTCGACGCCGGGATGGAAGAAGCGGAGATGGTCGATCAGCCGATAAAGCCGTGCATCGTCGCGCGCCACGTGCAGCAGCGTGCGGCCCGCGGCGGCCCAGGCGCCGAGCAGCAGCGCGTCGGCGCCCTCGGGCGCGCCGGCGACGACGAGCGCGCCGGGCTTGGTATCGAGCGGCAGCGGACTATCGGGCATTGCCGGCGTAGTGGGCGATGAGGCGGTCGAGGACGGAGGAACGGGCGGAGGGCGGCGGCACGGCGCGCCCGAGGATCCACTCATATAGGTCGGGCTCGGGCTGCTCCAACAGTGCCTCGTATTCGGCCAGCAGCGCTGCGTCGAAGCCGTCGAGGCACGCGTCGGCGAACGGGCCGAGGAGCAGATCCATCTCCTTGGTCCCGCGATGCCAGGATCGGAACTTAAGGCGCTTGCGGCGGCGGACGAGATCGTCCGCGCCGTTGGTCGCGCTCACCGGGATTGCCTCGCTCGAACGGGTTAGTCCTATAGTGCGCGGCCCGTTTTCCTGCCACCCCGCCCCGATGCGACCGTCCGTCCTCTTTCCGCTGTTTGCGCCGGTCACGCGCCTGGCCGGGGTCGGCCCCCGCATCGGCGAGCTGATCGCACGCGCGGCCGGCGGCAAGATGGTGGACCTTCTCTGGCATCTGCCGAGCGACATCGTCGATCGCCGCCATTCGCCGACCGTGGGCGACGCCAAACCGGGCGAAATGGCGACGTTGACGGTCAAAGTCCACACTCACGAGCCTTCGCCCACCAGGAAGCGCCCCTACCGGGTTGTCTGCGGCGACGAGACCGGCTTCATCACGCTCGTCTTCTTCTCCGCCAGGAACGACTATCTCAAGAACCAGTTTCCCATCGGCGAAATTCGCATCGTCAGCGGCAAGGTCGATGAATTTCACGGCGGCAAGACGATGGCGCATCCCGACTATGTCGGCACGCTCGCGCAGAAAGCCGAGCTCGCGGCGGTCGAGCCCGTCTACCGCCTGACCGAGGGGCTCACGCCGCGCGTCATGCGGAAAGCCGTCGGCGCTGCGGTGAACATGGCGCCCGATCTGGCGGAATGGGCCGATCCGCATCTCGTGCAGCGGCGGGAGTGGCCGACCTGGCACGTCGCGTTGACCGCGGCGCATGCGCCGCAATCCCCCGCCGATCTCTTGCCTGCGACGCAAGCGCGCATGCGGCTGGCGTACGACGAAGTGCTCGCCGGGCAGATCGCGTTGCGCCTGGTGCGGAGCCAGCAGCGGCGCGCGCGGGGCCGCGCGCTCAAGGTGGCGGGGCCCTTGCGAAAGAAGGCGCTCGCGTCGCTGCCCTTCCGCTTGACCGGCGCCCAGACACGTTCGCTCGCCGAGATCGACAAGGACATGGCGTCGGACGCGCGCATGCTGCGGCTTCTCCAGGGCGATGTCGGCAGCGGCAAGACCGTCGTGGCGTTTCTCGCGATGCTCAATGCGGTCGAGTCGGGCGCCCAGGCCGCGCTGATGGCGCCGACCGAGATCCTCGCGCGCCAGCACCACGCGACCATCGCGCCGCTGGCGGCGGCGGTCGGCGTCAAGGTTGCGCTGCTGACCGGGCGCGACACCGGTGCCGGGCGCGCCGAAGTGCTGCGGCAACTCGCGGGCGGCGCGATCGACATCCTTGTCGGCACGCACGCGCTCATCTCGGAGGGGGTCGATTATCGCGACCTCGCGTTCGCCGTCATCGACGAGCAGCACCGCTTCGGCGTCCATCAGCGCCTGTCGCTCTCGGCCAAGGGCGAGCGCGCCGACATCCTGGTGATGACCGCCACGCCGATCCCGCGCACGCTGCTGCTCGCGCACTACGGCGATCTCGAATCCTCGCGGCTCGACGAGAAGCCGGCCAACAGGAAGCCGATCGGCACGCGCGTCCTGCCCCTGGAGCGCCTCGACGACGTCTATCCCGCGATCCGCCGCGCCATCAATGAGGGCGCGCGTGTCTACTGGGTTTGCCCGCTGGTCGAGGAGTCCGCCGAGACCGATCTCGCGGCGGCGACCGAGCGCCACGCCGATCTCGCCAAGCGCTGCCCGAACCGCGTGGGTCTCGTGCATGGCCGTCTGCCCGGCAAGCAGCGCGATGCGACGATGAAGCGCTTCGCCGCCGGAGAAATTTCGATCCTGGTCGCGACCACGGTGATCGAGGTCGGCGTCGACGTGCCCGAGGCGACCGTCATGATCGTCGAGCACGCCGAGCGCTTCGGCTTGGCCCAGCTCCACCAGCTCCGCGGGCGCGTCGGGCGCGGCGAGCGCGCGTCGACTTGCCTCCTGCTCTATCAAGGCCCGCTCGGCGAGACCGCCAAGGCACGCCTCTCGATCCTGCGCGAGTCGGAAGACGGCTTTCGCATCGCCGAGGAAGACCTGCGTCTGCGCGGTGGCGGCGACGCGTTGGGCGCGCGCCAGAGCGGCATGCCGGAATTCCGCGTTGCTGATCTAGCCTCGCTGCCGGAATTGCTCCCACTCGCGAGCGACGACGCGAAACTGCTGTTGGAAAAGGATCCCGAGCTCAAGAGCCCGCGCGGCGAGGCCGTGCGCACGCTGCTCTACCTCTTCGAGCGCGACGAAGGCGTGCGCCTGCTGCGCAGCGGGTGACTGCTTCCTTCCCTCCCCACTTGAGGGGGAGGTGCGGCGAAACCCCCACCGTCCGGGGCTTCGCCCCGGACACCTCCCGCTCAAGGGGGGAGGGAACGGAAGAAGCCGCGCAGGGCCTTCACCGTCTCCGCCGGCTTCTCCTCGGCCAGGAAATGCCCGCAATCGATCGGGAAGCCGGTGACGTTCGCGGCCCGCTCCCGCCACGCCTCGACCACGCCCGCGCGCGCGGTGATCGGGCCGCCGCCCCAGATCGCCAACACCGGGCATTCGATCTTCTTGGCGATATCGGCCTCGTCGTGCTCGAGGTCGATCGAGGCACCGGCGCGATAGTCCTCGCAGGTGGCGTGGATCGTCGCCGGGTCGCGGAAGCAGCGCTTGTATTCGGCGACGGCCTCGGGCGCGAAGGCTCCGGCAACGCGCGACCATTTCTTGAGCGTCCAATCGAGATAGAAATCGGGACTGGCGCCAATGAGGGCCTCGGGCAGCTCGGGCTGGATCAGGAAGAACCAGTGATAGGTCGAGGTCGCGAGCGCCCTGTCCACGCGCTGGAAGACGGTGCGGGTCGGGATGATGTCGAGCATCGCGACGCGCTCGACGCGCTCGGGGTGATCCAGCGTCAGGCGATGCGCCACCCGGCCGCCGCGGTCATGACCCGCCAGAAGAAACGAGCGGAAGCCAAGCCGATCCATGACCGCGACCATGTCGTTGGCGGTCGCGCGTTTGGAATAGACGAAGTGCGCGGGATCGGATCTTGGCTTGCCCGAATCGCCGTAGCCGCGGAGATCGGGTGCCACCACCGTAAATTCGCGCGCGAGTTCCGGCGCTACCTTGTGCCACATCGCATGCGTCTGCGGATAGCCGTGCAGCAGCAGGAGCGGCGGACCCTTGCCGCCGACGCTGAGGTTGATTTCCACCTCGCCGGCCGGAATGCGTTTTCGGGAGAATCCATCGAAGATCCCGGCCATGGCATGTCACCGCGTTGCGCCGCAAGCCGAGAGTTAATACAAGACCGGCTCACCGGCGGCCACGACCGAACTTGAAGCGCTGGCAACGAGCTCCGCCGATTTCGCACGCCGACTCGCCGAACGCCCCAAACCGGGAGGAACAGAAAATGCCGATCTCTCCGTTGGCGAGCGACGTCCGTGCGATCACCGAGGCGCTCGGCGTGCGTCAAAGCGAACTTGCCGGCGCCCGCATCGTTCGCTCGCCCATCGACGGCCAGGAGATCGGCCGTGTCCGCGACGCGACGCCCGCCGAAGTAGGGGCCGCGGTCGGCCGCGCGGCCGCGGCCTTCACCGCCTGGCGCTCGGTTCCGGCCCCGCGCCGCGGCGAACTGGTCCGGCGTCTCGGCGAGGCGCTGCGCGCGCACAAGGAGCCGCTCGGCCGCCTCGTCACCATCGAGAACGGCAAGATCTTGCAGGAAGGCCTTGGCGAAGTTCAGGAAATGATCGACATCTGCGATTTCGCCGTCGGTCTCTCGCGCCAGCTTTACGGCCTGACAATCGCCTCGGAGCGGCCCGGCCATCGCATGATGGAGACTTGGCACCCGCTCGGCGTCGTCGGGATCGTCACCGCGTTCAATTTCCCGGTCGCGGTTTGGGCCTGGAACGCGGCGCTCGCGCTCGTCTGCGGCAACACGCTGGTCTGGAAACCATCGGAGAAGACGCCGCTGACGGCGCTCGCAACTCAGGCGCTGTTCCGGCGGACGATCGAAGCTTTTGACCCGGCGCTGGCCGAAATCTCGCAGCTCGTGATCGGCGATACGGCCGCCTCGGCGGCCGTCGTCGACGACCCACGCGTGCCGCTCGTCAGCGCCACCGGCAGCACGCGCATGGGGCGCGCGGTAGGGCCGAAGCTGGCGGCGCGGTTCGCGCGCGCGATCCTGGAGCTCGGCGGCAACAACGCCGCCATCGTGTGCCGCAGCGCGGACCAGGAGCTGGCGCTGCGCGGCATCACCTTTGCGGCGGTCGGCACGGCGGGCCAGCGCTGCACATCGTTGCGGCGCCTGTTCGTGCATGAGGAGATCTACCGCGGCTTCGTCCCGCGCCTCGCCTCGGTCTACGGCAAGCTCCGGATAGGCGATCCGCGCGAGCCCGGCACCCTGGTGGGGCCACTCATCGACGGGCGCGCCTACGAAGGCATGCGCGCGGCCCTCGACCAAGCGGGAAAGGACGGCGGCAAGATCGCCGGCGGCCAGCGCGTGCTCTCGAACGAATGGCCCGACGCGTTCTACGTTCACCCCGCGCTGGTCGAGATGCCGGGGCAGACCGAGATCGTCACGCGCGAGACCTTCGCGCCGATCCTCTACGTGATGCGCTATCGCGAGCTGGCCGATGCGATCCGCCTTCACAACGCCGTGCCGCAGGGTCTCTCCTCGAGCATCTTCACCGGCGACATGCGCGAAGCCGAGCTGTTCATCTCAGCCGAGGGCAGCGATTGCGGCATCGCGAACGTCAATATCGGTCCCAGTGGCGCCGAGATCGGCGGCGCTTTCGGCGGCGAGAAGGAGACCGGCGGCGGCCGCGAATCCGGTTCCGATTCGTGGAAAGCCTACATGCGCCGCGCCACCAACACGATCAACTATTCAAACGCGCTGCCGCTCGCGCAAGGCATCCGCTTCGAGGTGTGAGAGCATGCAGAAGGCGTTCAAGCGCGTGTTGGCGGCGGCGCGCGCGGCGCGGCTGCCGGTCGAGGTGGGCACGTCCTACGGCACGCCGGCGTTGAGGGTCGGCGGTAGGTCCTTCATGCGCATGAAGGACCCGGACACCATGGTGCTGCTAGGCCCGATGGAAGAGAAAGAGATGCTGCTGGCGGCGGCGCCCGCGATCTATTTCGAGACCGATCACTACAAGGGCTGGCCGGCCTGGCTCGTGCGCCTCTCGAAGATTGGCGACGCCGAGCTGAAGCACCGCCTCGAGCGCGCTTGGCGCCACAAGGCGCCGAAGCGCCTCCTCGACGCATTCGATGGAAAGGCGCCGGCGAAGAAGGCGAGCGCACGAAAGCCGCGCACGGAGGAATCGTAGGGGCTTGAAGCGCGTCAAGTCGGGCGGATGCCGCGCATGCGGAGAAAGGCGTTCGGCAAGTGGCGTGTGCGAAGAGGCCGTTGCGCGGAGGCTGGGTTCTTCGGCTTCGCAGCGCGCAGCCTCAGCATGACGGGCTCGTTGGCGGCGGTGCTGCGCCCTCCAGAAAAGAGTTCAGTCTGTCCAGCAAGCGGTTTTTTTGGCTTTCCTCCAGGAACGAAGAGACAATGGAATTGCGCGCCAGATCGGCGAGAACGTCGCGCGAAAGGTTCGACCCTCTCTGGATGGCGAGAAAATTCTCGTTGATGTACCCGCCGAAATAAGCCGGATCGTCGGAATTGATCGTAACCACAAGTCCTTTGTCGATCATCTCGGCCGCGGGATGACGGGTCATCTCTTTCACGACACCGAGTTTGATGTTCGACAGGGGACACACGGTCAGCGCGACGCGGTCTCGCGCCAACCGGCGCACGAGCCTTTCGTCCTCGAGCGCCCGATTGCCGTGGTCGATCCGGTCGGCGCGGAGGATCTCGAGCGCCTCCCAGACATAGTCGGGGGGCCCTTCCTCGCCGGCATGTGCGACCACGCGAAAGCCGTGGCTGCGAACCCGGTCGAATACATCCCTGAACTTGCGCGGAGGGTGCCCCAATTCCGTCGAGTCGAGGCCAAAACCCGCGATCCGATCCCCGTGGCGAACCGATTGCTCGAACGTCCTGACGGCATCCTCCTGATCGAGGTGGCGCAGGAAACACAGGATAAGCCGGCTGGAAAGGCCGAACTCGGCAGAGGCATCCGCCAGGGCGCGGTGGATGCCGTCGATGACCACCCGAAACGGAACTCCTCGAGAGATGTGCGCTTGGGGATCGAAGAAGATTTCGGCATGCACGACTCCCTGCGCGTTCGCCCGCTTCAGGTAGGCCATGGTGAGTTCGTGGAAGTCTTCTTCATGCAGGAGGACCGACATTCCCCGGTAGTAAACATCGAGGAAGCTCTGAAGATTGCCGAAGCGGTACGCCTCCCGCAGCTCCGCGACCGAACGATAGGGCAAGGCGACTTTGTTTCTGCCGGCAAGCGCAAACATCAGCTCCGGTTCGAGCGTTCCCTCGATGTGAACGTGCAGTTCCGCTTTCGGCAGATTGGCGATGAATTGTTCCATGCTTTGCATCGATCGTCTCCGCCGCGGTTGCGTGGGCACGGCCGGGCTGCGGGCTCAGGCGGATTGCTCAGCTGGCCAAGCCGAGCGCCGCCGCCGCGACCTCCTCCGGTGTCCTTCGGAACGCCGCTTCAAGCGCCGGCGAGAACGGTACCGGGATGCGCGGGGAACCCAAGCGCTTGACGCGCGCGCCCGTCGCCTCGGCAACCGAGGCGGCGATCTCGGCGCCGAAGCCGGCCGCGAGCACGGCTTCGTGGACGACGAGCAACCGCTTGGTCTTGGCGGTCGAGGCGAGGATCGTTTCCTGATCCCACGGCCAGATGCAGCGCAGGTCGATGACCTCGGCGCCGATGCGGTCGCGCGCCAGCGCTTCGGCGGCTTCGAGGCAAACCGCGACCGTCGCCGACCAGGCGACGATCGTGACGTCGCTCCCCGAGCGGCAGATGCGCGCCTGGCCGAGCCTCGCATCCGGCTCGCCCTCTTCCACTTCGCCGGTGACGCCCCAGAGCTCCTTGTGCTCGAGCAGGATCACGGGATCGTCGCAGCGGATCGCGGCCTTCAGCATCGCGTAGCTGTCGGCGGGTGTCGCCGGCGCCAGCGCGACGAGGCCGGGCATGTGCGCCCACCAGGCTTCGAGCGATTGCGAATGCTGCGCCGCGCAGTTCATCCAGAGCCCGGTCGGCTGGCGCACCACGATCGGCACGCGCGCCTGGCCGCCGAACATGTAGCGGGCCTTGGCCGCCTGGTTGACGAGCTCGTCGGCGGCGCAGAGCGTGAAATCGAGATAGCGCGTTTCGATCACGGGACGCGTGCCGCACATGGCGGCGCCAACTGCCGCACCCATGATCGCGGCCTCGGAGATCGGCGTGTCGCAGACGCGCGCGGGACCGAACTCGGCTTGGAGGCCCTTGTATTGCTGGAAGACGCCGCCGCGCCTCAAATCCTCGCCGAGCGCCCAGACCGTGGGATCCCGGCGCATCTCGTCGGCCAGCGCGCGGCGCGAAGCCTCGACGATGCTCATGAGCGTCATTGCCGCATTCTTCGGGCGAAGCGCGGCGCGCCGATATCCTGCACTTCGCCGAGCGCATCTTCGAGCCGCGGCTGCGGCGCGCGTTCGGCCGCGGCGACCGCGTCCGCGATTTCGGACTCGGCGGCGGCGACGGTTGCCTCCAGTTCGCCGGCCGCCACGCCCAGCTCGACGAGTTGCGCGCGCGTGCGGACGAGCGGATCATCGCCTTTGGCGCGCGCCACCTCATCGGGATTGCGATAGCCGCCGAGATCAGCGGAGGTGTGGCCCGACCAGCGATAGGTGCGCGCGATCATGAACAGCGGACCGCCGCCGGCGCGCACTTTCCGCACCAGCTCGCCGGCAAGGTCGTCGACAGCGGCGACGTCGTTGCCGTCGCACGACGCGGTGCGGACGCCCAGGGCCTCCGCCCGCGCCGCGATGCCGGGGCCGGCCGTCATTGAGGCTGACGGTGTCGTCGCGGCCCAGCGATTGTCCTCGCACACGAATAGCACGGGCAGCTTGTAGACCGCGGCCCAGTTCAGCGATTCCAGGAACGGCCCGCGATTGACCGCGCCGTCGCCGAAGAAACACGCGACGACCGTGCCGCGGCCGAGCAGCTTCGCGGCATGCGCGGCGCCGACCGCGATCGGCATGCCGGCCGCGACCACGCCGTTGGCGCCCAGCATGCCGATCGAGAAATCGGCGATGTGCATCGAGCCGCCCTTGCCCTGGCAATAGCCGCCGGCGCGGCCGAACAGCTCGAGCATCATCGCGCGCACGTCGCCACCCTTGGCGATCGTGTGGCCGTGGCCGCGATGCGTCGAGGTGATCTGGTCGGTGCGCTCGAGATTGGCGCAGACGCCGGCCGGGATCGCCTCCTGCCCGGTCGAAAGATGCACGAAGCCCGGGATGCGCTTCTCGTTGTAGAGCCGTTCGGCCGCGTTCTCGAATGCGCGGATGCGCGCCATGGTGCGGTAATGCGCGAGCAGGCGATCGGCGGCCGGCGCGTTGGGGCGCAGTGGTTGTGCGTCATCCATTGTATAGCCTCGATGAGTGAGGATCCCTGCTGACTAAAGGCGCTTGCATTGCGCTCGAGATGGCATCCTAAACGATGTTCGGCTTCCACTTATGCCGTCGGGCGATTGAACTTACACGGCCTGCCCCATGACGAGCAGGCGGCTAGTTTTGTCTCGGCCAAAAATGCAGCGTAGAGTAGCGGTCACGAACCGGACCTGCGGGGCTTCTTTTTTGACGACCAACACAGATCGCGTCCTGGACTATCTCCGTCTGATCGCGCCTCGGCGTGCATCAAACGAAGAGATTTGCGCGAGGACGGGCATTCGACCGCATCAGCAAATTTTTCAGATCACGAAGCGGCTTTCGGATGAGGGCGCAATCCGGGCAATTCGAAGCGGCAAAGAATGGGAATTTTGGGTCGAAAACAAGAGTGCACCGCGTCCTGCCAAACCGCTTCTGGTCCCCAGCACGAGCGATACCGGCTCCGATCCCGCGGTTTCCGCTATGGCGCGGACGTTTGAGGTCGCAGCGCAGCGCGCAATGTCCAACTACTTTGGAGTAAGTCTGAGTCCAGGACGTGTTGGTACCGTGCCAAAACTGTTCGACCTTGTCTCTGAGGATCAGACCATAGTTGGCGATGCAAAATTCTACACAATGGTACGCGGCGCTGCTCCCCCTCCAGCGAAGTACTCTGTGATCGCGGAACACGTTTGGTTACTGGAGAAAACGAGCGCTCGCTCGACGTTTCTAGTTTTTGGAAATGATCGACGAGTTCCCGAACAGTGGCTCAACCGATATTCAAGGCTTGTCGTCGACGTGTCATTTTTCTTCTTAGCCCGGATTATTCATGAGGCGAGGAAAGATGAGGTAGCGGGCGTGATTTAGTCTGCGTCGTCGCGTATGAATTCGGTGTCGAGTCGAATCAGCGCGACGGCACGGAGATCCCGCCCGCCA
>Ga0187893_10002945_pt1 | contig 35897 bp, 53 predicted proteins | sample MA1701074metaG_FD_139574 | JGI IMG/M metagenome (GOLD analysis project Ga0187893, IMG submission 139574) | White microbial mat communities from a basaltic lava cave in the Kipuka Kanohina Cave System on the Island of Hawaii, USA - MA170107-4 metaG ...
GAAAGGTTGCCGGCCCGTGGACAAAACGTGGAGAACTCCGGCGGGCTATTGGAGATCGAATCAACCACTGATAAAAACCAAGATAAACCACAGGGGCTTGACAACGGAGTCCTCATAGAAGGTTGCCGGCCCGTGGACAAAACGTGGAGAACTCCGGCGGGCTATTGGAGATCGAATCAACCACTGATAAAAACCAAGATAAACCACAGGGGCTTGACAACGGAGTCCTCATAGAAAGGGCTTGACAACGGAGTCCTCATAGAAGGGTGCGTTGTACGCACCGTAAAGGGTGGTGGTGCGCAAAGCGCACCCTACGAATCTAAGGTCTTGCGATGGGTGCGGTAGCGGATCAGATAGCGCAGGGTGATCATCCCCGCGTCCTGGTCCGCCTCCGCCATTTCCAGCTCCTGGACGAGCGGCTCGATGCCGAGGCAGAGCCCGCCCAAGTTCTCATCCTCCATCACCTTGGCATGGGCGGCGACGGCGGTGCTATCCGCCACCGAGTCCGGCACGGCGCCCCGGGCGATGACCGCTACCCGGAGGCTCAGCTGCCAGTCGAGGAGCGCATTGGAGCGCTTCTCCACGGTGTCGGTGTCCCAGGACAACACGATCACCAGCCCCTCCTCGCGGGTGGCGGCGGTCAGGCGCGAGCGGTACACCGACACTCCGGTTAAGGTGGCGAGCTGGGTCTTCAGCGCCGCCAGGATCTGTTCGCGTTTGGAGGCCATCAGTCAAAGGAGGGCGGCGGCCAAACCCGTAGGGGGGCCGACAACGGTGGGAGGACCGTTGTCCGCCGAGCTGGCCGCCGCGATCACACCCCAAGCTCGAGCAGGCGCGCCAGCTCCTTCGCGCGAAGCGGGATCTGGCGCGCCATCTTGGAATCCAGCAGCTCGCGCGCGGCCTGCGCGTACTCGCCGTCCTCCAGGGCCGCCAACATGCGCTTGAATCCGAGCAGGCCCTTAAGGCCGAGCTGGAAGCACATCGAGATCAACACCCGCTGGCGGGGCGGCGAGAGCATGCGCCAGTAGCCGAGCGCCGCGTCGAGGGCGAGCTCGCAGCGGCGGATGTCGTTGCGCAGAAGGATCAACGCCTCCTCGTCGGTGATCCCGTTGTCCTCCAAATTGCGCCCCACCCCGACGGTGAGCCTCCCCGCCGGGCAGCGATAGACCGTATTCTTCAGGCCCTCGTGGCGGATCAGCAGCTTTTCCAGCTCGCTGAGCGTGTCGGGCAGACGGCGGCTCATGGGGGCTGGGTGCGCTCGGCATGGGTGTGTCCGCGGGAACGGATCCGGGCGACGGGTGGCGGCTCCTCCAGCAGATCGGCGCGCTCGATGGTGCAGGCGATCTCCTCCCGCAGGCGCTCGGCCAAAAGCCTCAAGAGCCCGTGCTCGATGCGCCCGCAGAGCGCCAGCGCGAGTCTCACCCGGTAGTGCTCGAGGGGGGTGAAGGCGAGCTTTTTGAGCGCCACCCCACCCCACAGCGGCTCTTGGGCAAAGTGCACGGCGACGTTCTTGAACGTCTGGCTGAGCTTGACCTCGGTGATCCCAGAATAAAGCAGGGCACCGGTGTCGAGCAGCCAGAAGCCGTTCTGGATAGTGGTGATCCCCAGGGTGTGCAGCACCGTGCCCTCGCACTCGCACGCGAGCTTGACCTCGGCCAGCAATTTCTCCTTTTCCCGGCGCAGCGAGAGCGCCACCACCTGGGCGGTCAGTGCGAGTCTCAACTCAGCCGCTCCCAGGTCCCAGCAAAGCCTTTTGGCTCGTAGAGCCGCACCGGAATGCCGCGCGTCTCGGCCGCCGCCCGTTCGGCCGCGATCCCCTCCGACTTCTCCCAGCCGCTCAAACCCAACACCCACAACTGCGAGGCCGCTTCGAGGAACGGCGCGTTCAGAGCCATCCAGAATTCGGTCGGCTTTTTTTGCAGCGCCGGCGCCGCCTCGGCCACCGGATGCGAGTGCACGATGGGCGAGAAGATCGGGCGGTGTTCCTGATCGTGCAGCACATGCCGGGCGCAGAAAGCGACCGCCGCGCGGTAGCGGGCCCGGCGCACCCGCGGATCGGGATCGGTGTAGGGGGAGGCTAAGAAGATCATTTCGTGGCGCGCGCTCCTACGGTGCCTGAAACCTGTGTACGTAAGACCATATCACCACCCAACCCACGACCCCGATCGCGACCAGCAGTACCAGGCCGAGCAGGGTGCGTGCGCTCATGCTCAGTCGTCGAACAGGGGCTGAAAAGACGCCCGCGGACGATAAGGCGCGGGCGCTTGGGCCTCTGCCACGAGGGCGGCGCGCGCCAGCTCGATCTGCTCCACCGCCACCAAGTAGATGGGACGATCGAGCTTCGGCACGTGGCGCTCGAGGCTCGCGAGATTGATCAGCGCGGTGCTCAAGAGCTCGGGGGCGTTCATCGCGCAGAGCGCGCCAGGGTGGGCGGCGCTATCGGATCCCACCCCACGACCTCGGGCATATTGCGGCGCTCCTCAATCTCACGCCAGTGCGCCCGATGCACCCATACCTTCGGCTCCCCTGGGCCTAGCATTGCCGGTGCCTGAGCATCGGAATACTCGTCTGTACTGTCTGTACTGTTAACGCTGAAGGCCGCCAGGCTAACGAGCGTAACGAGGGTGGCGCACACGATAAAAGCTCTGTTTTGGATCATCTGCATTTCCTCACAAAGGGTTGGTTGTCACGGGGCCGGGGTCTCCGGCCCGATCTCGAGCGCCCCGTCGGTGGTCAAGGCACGCTCCGAGAAGCTGCCGTGGGCGGCGCTCAAGCTGGTGAGATTGCCATCGAGATCCCCGAGCACCTCGGGCGCCACCTCGCGCCTCGCCAGGGTCGGGTGCCCGTCGGCGAGCAAGGACTCGATGGCAGCCCGGGTGGTGGCGAGCGCTTGGGTCAAGGCCGCCAGCAGATCGCGGCGGCGCTGATAGTCGGCGAGGAGCGCCTGTACCTCGGCCCTAGTGTCCGCGCGCAGATCGAGACTGAGATAAGCCTCCAGGCCCTCGAGGACGGCGGCCACCGGGAGGGTGGCCGCTTGCGCCTCGGTGGCCAAGCTATCGATGGCGGCGCTGTCCATGGCTTACGGGCCAGGCGCGATCGGCTGCTCCTCGCCCACCGTGAAGGATCCTCCCGTCGCCCCCAGCACCGGTAGCATGGAAAATACCTCCGAGAGCACGATGGGATGAACGCCGGCGCCGAGATCCCCGTCCGCGCGCACCGTTAAGGTCACCTCGCCCACGGCGCCGTTGTGAGCGATGGTGGCGCTCATGCCGTCGGGGCGGGGGGTGAGGGTCGCCAGTGAGGGATCCGACAAGGACCACTCGGGCGCGGCCTCCACTTGCCCTGGGCTGCCATCGGCCTTGGTATAGCTCACGCTCATGGCGCGCTGGTTTAGGGGATGGATGTCAAACATGGATGTCTCCTTTCGATGGGTTAAATGGATATACAGGTGCGTAGAACGCACCTTACGTTTTGGCCAGGGTCGCGCGCATCAGCGCCCCGTCGTCGAGGGCGGCCACTTCGCGCACGGTGTAGGCGAGCGCGTTTACGGTCACGGTCTCGCCAGTTTTCAATCCCGCCAATTGGTTGGCGGCGTAGGTGATCGCGTACTCGCGCGAGCGCACCGCGCCGTCGATGAGCTCCGCATCGGGAGCATCGAGCAGCACCTGGGCGCTCTGTTGCGCCCCGCCCCCCGATGGGGTCCAGTGGGCGGGGAGGGCGGCGCAATCGCCGCCCGGAAAAAAAACGCTTAGGTCTTCGGCAAACAATGGGTCAAAGTCAAAAAAAAGGGCGGCATAGGAACCGCCCCAGTTTCGCTTGGGGTATTTACGCCACCGCGTCGGTAAAGAGATACCCGAGGTCATTGGCGGTCAATAATTCCTTGACCGACTCCCCGACCCGCACTCGTTGGCCGCCGCGAAGGCCGATGTCGGGATCGGGCTGGGTGCCCGAGACCCGGCTGCCCCACTCGGCGGTGAAACCGAAGGTGACGCCGCGACTGGCATCGGCTAAGCGGTCCCGATAAAGCAACGCGCATTTCTTGCCCCAGACCCGGGCCAAGGAGACGGCTTGTCCCTTCTTGGCCGTGTTGAGCCAGCCTTGGCCGACCAGCACCGCCTCGAATTCCAGCAGTTGCGCTAAGAAATCGCGCGGCACGACACCGGCGGTCGCGGCGTTGCCGTAGAAGGCCTGCACGACTTTAGGGTGGGTGCGGAGCTTAGTGTAGACCGCTTGGCCCACGACCATGATGTTGGGCCGCATGACCATGCCATCCAGCGCATTTAAGATCGCCGCCAAGGGATCGCTGTTGGTGAAATCCGACCACTGGGCGGTGCCGGAGAGCGTGGTCTTGTTCGCCGCCGCATACTGGGCGGCGTCGAACACCAGATCCGCCGTACGCTTCTCGCGGTCCAGCAGGATCAGATCGGTGACCGTCTCGGTCGCCTTCATCAAGGGATCGTAGTTCGCGGGAGCGTTGTCGATGTCGGCCTGGGGCACCGGATCATCGAGCCCGTAGTCCTGGGTCGATGAGCTGGTCTCGGTCGCCTGGAACTCGACCTCATTGGGCTTACCGCGGCGCCCGACCTTGGTGTCGGGGATGGTGAAGCCATCGGCTAAGTTGTGCTTTAGGTATTTGAAATCCTGCACGCCCACGGGCACGCGGGGCAGGACCTCGTCTGCGATCAGGACCGGGTTGCGATAGGCGATCGCGATCGCGGTCAGATACGGTTGAACGGGGAATGGTGCTGTTGCCATGATTTACGCTCCTTGGATCTGGCCAGGGGCGAGCTGGACCAAGCCGATATCGCCCACTGCGCCTGAGACCAGGGCGATCCCGATGATGCGGTTATTGACGCCTGCGGCCGGGGCGGCTGCGATGGCGCGCCCCACCGAATCGGTGGTCAGGAGAGCGCCGCGGGTGACGCTGGCGCCGTACTCGACCTCGGCGGTGCCCGCGAGTGCGCAATCGACCCGGCCGTTGACGGTCGCCTGACCGAGCATATCTGCGACCGCGAACATGGCGTCGCCGACGGCGGCGGCCTGCACCACCCCGCCATCGGCGCCGCCGATCTTGACGATGCGATAGGGCAGGACCGCGGCCTCGGCGATGAAGGTTTTGATTAGGGTTGGATTAGGCATACGCACCTCCTTGCCTGAGACTCAAAACGGCTTGGGCATAAGACAGCGCCTCGCCGCGGGTGGCGGCCTGGTCCACCAGCTCGCGCGCTTTGGCGGCGAGCGCCTTGGGGTCGACCGCGCTGGGTCCGCCTTGCGGCTCCACGGTGGGCGGTAAGGGCTGCGGGGCATCGGTGCGGAGGTCCTCCAGGCGCGCCTGGCTGCGTCGCTTCTCGGCCGCCAGAACCTGCACCGCCGCCTCTGGGCCGGTGGTCTTGCCGTCGAATTTCAATTGCTCGATCAGGGCCTCATGGCCCGGCATCGACTGCGCCTGCACGGCGCGGATGCGCTCGCGCTCTTGCGCGGCGCCCTCGGTCAGCCCGGTGGCATGGCCCTCGGCTCGGATGGCCTCGGCGATCTCCGGGTGATCGGCTGCGATCTTCTCTCTGGTGATTTCCATCGCTGGCTCCTCGATAATAGCTTCAATTCCCGGCGCGACACCGGCGCCAACCCCAGCCACCGTGGTAACAGTGGCCCGCCTCTGCACGGGTTTCTTTGCCCGCGCCATGTCCGCGATCAATTTCGGGAAGGCGGCCACTCCGTCCGCGAGCCCGGCCTTGACCGCCTGCCTGCCGATGAACACCCGTCCGTCGGCCATCTGTGATAGTACTGTCTCGACATCCACCCCACGGAAGGCGGCGATATCGTCCACGAATTCGGCATAGATCTGATCGACCTGCTGTTGCAGGACATCACGGCCCTCATCGGACAAGGGCTCGTATTGGCTGGTCAGGCGCTTGTATTGGCCGGCGGTGATTTCCGTGGTCTTGAGCCCTGCCGCGGCCTCGGCGCCGCTGATATCGGTATGGGTCGCGAGCACCCCGATCGATCCCACTTGGGCCGTGTTTCCGCTCAAATAAATCTCATCGGCCGCCGCTCCGATCCAATAGCCGGCCGAGGCCATCATGCCGTCGGCATAGGCGATGGCAGGTTTCAGCGCACCCGCCTCGCGCACCTCGCGCGCCAGCCCCTGGGTGCCGTCGACCGAGCCGCCGGGGGAGTCGATCTTGAGCACGATCTGGTTCACCGCCGGATCGTTGAGCGCCGCCTGCAGGTCTCGGCTGATGAGTTCGGTCGAGGCGCCGCCCGAGATCTTGGAAAGGAGGTTCATCTTCTTCCCGATCACCCCTTCGATGGGAATGATGGCCACCCCCTGCTCGACCGTATAGCCTTGCTCGGCGCGGGCCAAGGGCTCGCCCAGGCGCGCCTCGAGCGCCTTTAAGTCAATCTTCTCCCCGCGCAGATGGGTCTCGTAGATGGCCCGGATCTCGATCAGCTTCTCCGGCACGATGGCCCAGGGGGCGGTCATGATGTCGATTAGGCGCATGGTCGTCTCTTCCTCACACTGTTAACGCCAGGGGCAGAGCCGGTTTCACGGATGCCCCTCTCTGACGGCTGCTCACTTGTGGTTTGGTACAATCGCTAATCGAAGTCGGGTTCTAGTGGTGGCTCCCTGTCCTGAGCAGCGTCGAACGGGACCAGCCCATCCGCCACCCGCACCCGGCGCTCGTGCGCCTGCTGCGGGTGCTTGGTCTCCCAATCCCCGCCGTCGTAGGCCAGGGTCTCCTCCGATAGGGTCGTGATCCCGATCTCGAGCCGCTTCTCCGCCGCCTGCACCTCCTTCAACGGATCAATCGACCCCGGCTCATCGCCGACCCATTGGCTGGCAAGATACGCCCAACGCTTTAACGGATCATCGAAAAACCCCGGTGCTGCGATCCGCCCGAGGCTCACCGCCTCCTCCATCCAGCTGGCATAGATGGGCTGGCAGAAGCGCCCGGCGAGCCACACCCGCCGGCACTTGAAGAACGCCCACGCCTCCAGCAGGGCCGCGCGCGCCGCGGAATAACTCGCGGTGAAGTGCTTGATCAACACCTCGAAGGGCAGACCCAGCGCGACCCCCACTTGCCGCAGCACCGCCAGGCAGAAGGGATCGAACTGGCTGTTGGGTCTCATCGGGTTGGCGGTCTCGATCGACTCCCCGCGCCCCAGATCTGCCACGAGACCCGGCGAGAGTGTGCCATCCCAGGCGGCGCTGGTGTTCTCGGCCCCGCTCGGCACATTGCCCGTGGTCGCCGATTCCGCCGGCGCCAGCCCATCGTCGGCCTCCGATTTCACAAACACCGCGAAGAAGCCCGCGACGATGGCCGCGGTGAGCTCCGCTTCGGTGTATTGCCCGAGTTGGCGCAGAGGCTCGATCACCGGCGCCAGATACGGCACGCCGCGGCTCTGGCCCGGGCGCAGCTGCTCGTACAGATGCAGGCAGACCCGCCGGCCGGTGCGCGGACCGAAAGCCGCCACCCGTGTCCATTCGTTTCGCCGGCCCGTGAAATCGCCGGGATGATATTTGGCCACGTGATAGGCCACCGGCGCCCCTTGGGGATCGCGCTCGATCCCGGCCGTGAGCTCCGGCAGATCCGAGCGGCCCTGGGGATTGCTCACCCGATCGGCCTCGATGAGCTGCACTGCCAGCCGGTAGGGGTGGCCCGCGCGCTCGATCGAGGGCAGCAGCGCCAGGCAGTCCCCGGACTCCAGGGTGGAGCGGAACGCCAAGGCCTGCAAGCCATAGAAATTCAAGGTGCGGGCGCAATCGCAGCTCTCGGACTCTGCCCACAGGGCGAACTCCTGCTCGGTGCGCCGCTGCCAACTCGATGCCTGATCCTCCGTCCAGCCCAAAAGCTCGCGGCGCACCCGGGACTGCAACGAGAGCCCGGTGCCGACCACCCGGGTGACATTGGTTTGCAGCGCCCCCGTCGCTACGGGATAGTTTCGGATCAGATCCCGCGAGCGCTCGCGCAGCGCCGGCAAGTCATAGAGCGTATTGGCATCGGCGCTGCCCAAGGGCGTCTGCCAGCCGGCCAGGGTGCGGCGCCCGCGCGAGGCCCCGGTGTAGCTGCCGAGCAGCGCGGTCACGGTGCGCGCCTTAAGGCGCCGCGCCCCGGCCACCGGATCGAACCAGCCGATCAGACGATCGACGGCGGTGGGCTTGACTGGCATGGGGTTATCCGCCTGCGCCTTGCTCAAGGGGCGCTTGCCTGCGGGCTTTGCTGGAGGCTTGGCGGATGCCCCCTGTCGCCGCCGCAGCGGTCCATGACTCCGGGCCGGAACCAGTTGTTGTCATGGAGATAGGTCATATCATTGAGCATTCCGGCCCGCCCTACAGATCGAAAACCATCCTTTGCAAACGCGACACCGACATCGAGGGCCCCAGACTGGCGATGAGTCTATCCAGCCTCTAACACCACAGGCAGGGCGCTGGTTGGGCGGTGTGGTAGGCATGGCCTAACCCGGCGTGATCCCGCGCACCCGGATCCCACCGCCTCGGGTGAGGCGTTTGACCTGGCGGTCCCAGAATTCGATGTTCGTGCGGATCTCGCCGGCCTGTGCTCGGGTCAAGGTGCGGGTGCCAATGGCATAGGACTGGCCTTGTGCCACCGCGGTATCGGCGGCGAGCCAGACCGCCAATTGCGCTTGCGCTTGGGTGAGGGTGATCCCGGCCATTTTTTATCTAACTCCTAGGTTGCGGCAGCGGCGGCCTTTGGGCCGTGCCTCGACCATTGCGGGGATGACATTCGCCATCACCGGTTTCGGTTTGTTCTCGGGTGGCTCCGGCGCCGCGGGTTTATCGACCCCCGTCCCACCTGGTGGTGCGATGGGAAACAGGCTCTTCTGCAATGGGTTCAGCGCCTCCTTGAGCCGCGCCCAATTCGCCCGCTGCACGCCGGCGTAGAGGGCTGCTGCATAGGCGTAGCATTCACAGTCCAGGGCCTCGTTACGGGCGCCGGGGTGCTTGCGCCACTCATAGCGCGGGTAGCCATGGCGGTACACCAGCTCCTGGCGCTCGGCGGTGAGCTGGGAGAAATACTCATCCGGCAAGCCCGAGGGAAAGTGCATCGTGCGCGGGCCGGGCGGGGCGCACTTCAGGCGCGCATACACTTGCGCCTTGGCCGTGTCCGGCCCCACCGGCCAGAGCTTGACCCCGCCCTTGATGGTCTTGCCGCGGAAATTTACATCCTGTTCTGGGCCGGCCCAAGATGGGCTTGCCCGGGCGCGAGCTTCCCTTGATGGCGATCACGTGCCGGCGCCGGCGGTGGCGGCAGTACTCGTACACCTCCTGGGTGTGGTGCCCCCCGGAGTCGATGGCCATGGCGGCCACCTTGAGCAGGCCCTCACCGGGGTGGGTCCAGACCTTCTCCAGTAGCTTATCGAGCTCCGCCCACACCGAGCCCTCGCCCATCTGCGCCGGGTCGCCGTGGAGGCTCTGCCACTCGATGAGCCAGCTCTCCTCGCCCTCGCCGTAGCCTTTGACCGACAGCTCCAGCCGGTCGCCTTGCACGTCTACCCCGGCGGTGAGTAGCAGCGCGCCGGCCGGTACCTCACCTAAGCGCCAGTCGCTCTCGACTCTAGCTTTCAACGCCTCCAGATCTGGCGCCTCGCTCTCCGGGCGGTAGGCCTCGCCCAGCACGGTGTTGTGAAACACCTGCACGAGCTTGGGATCTTTGGCGCGCTCGGCGGTGAGATACTGCATCACCGCCGCCCGCCAGGAGAACCAACCCAAGGGCGAGTAGAGCGCGTTCAAGTGAAAGCCCCGGTGCTCGTGTGAGCGCTCCGGGTGCGCCGCCACCCATTGACCCTGCGCCAGCATCGTGCTCTTGTGGTGCTCGGGGATCACGCCCCCGCAGCCCGCGCACTCATACCAGGCCGCCGCCACATCGTCGGTCTCGCGCTGCTTGATCTCCTGATCCCCGAACGCCACGCCGCAGCTCTGGCAGTGTGTGCCCGAGGCCTCGGCGATCACCCCGCAATGGGTGCAGGTGAGCTCCGCCACCGTGCGCATCTCCCAGCGCAACTGCTCCCACACCAGGGGCTGTGCCTCCCCGCAGTGTGGGCAAGGCACCTGGTAGCGGCATTGATCCGAGCGCTCGTAGGCGCGCGCGATCCGCGAGGTGCCAGCCAATTTCGGCGAGCTGGTCCGAAACACCTTGCGCCGGGCGAAGGTGTCGGTCCGTTTGACCGCGATCACCTCCGGATCGCCCTCCCCATCGACATCGAAGGGGTAGGCATCTAGCTCGTCCAGATACAGATATTTCACCGGCATCGAGCGTAGCTCCGGGCCTGAGTTGGCCCCGGCCAAAACCAGCACACCCCCCTCGAATTCCTTCATCAAGGCCGTATTGCTTTCGTTCCGCGCGCGTGGCTTCGCCACCCGCGCAGCCAGCACGGCGCAGTGCTCGATCATGGGCGCGATGCGGGTGCGGCTCGCGCGCTTGGCGGTGTTGCTGGTGGGGTAGACCACCATCAGCGGGCCGCCGCGGTTAGCCATGATGTAGCCCGCCCAGTTGTTGCCGGCCTCGGTCGCCCCCACTTGGGTACCCTTCATGAAGCTCACCTCGACACAGGAGTCGTGCGGGGAGAGCGCATCCATGATGGTCCTAAGGTACGGCGTGCGCTCGGTGCGCCAGGGGCCGGGCTCGGAGGCCGAGACCGCGGAGAGCACCCGGTGCCGATCCGCCCACTCGCTGACCGCAAGCCGCAGATCGGGCGCTACGGCCTGGGCGACGATGTCACGACGCAGCAGGGCTCGCGCTAATTGCGGTTCGCTCCTCCGCGGAAAATTCTCGGGATAGCCCATGCAACACCTGCTCGATCTCGTCGCTTAGCAAGCGATGCACGCCCCGCGGATCGCTCTCGATCGCTAGCACCTGCGCCACGCGATCCGGCAGCGCCAGCAGCGCATCGCGCATCTCGCGGACGATCGCGAAATACTCGCGTTTGACATCGGCCACCGATACCAAATCGCCCATCAGCCGCTCGAGCTCCACCTGCGCCCGGCGCGCCTCGATCGCCTCGCGCGCCGCTTTCGCCCGGTGATAGGTGGTGTTATCCGAGGACGGCGGGGCCTCGGGACGATTGCCCGCATAACGCTCCCGCACGTAATCCTTCTGCGGATCGCGCGCCGCCTCGATGGCGCCCCGCGCCGCCTCTTCCTCGATCAGCCCATCCTCGCCGAACGCCAGCACCCCGCGCATCTTAAGCTTGTGCACGTGGCTGGGCGCACAGCCAAGGCGGCGCGCCAGCTCCCGCATGCCGATGCGCTCGGGCATCTACCCGAATCGCGGATGGAGCGTGCGGATCGGTGCTACCCCGTCGCTGTGCGGAGGGGCCCGCCATCGCTTGCTTCGCACGCCTGTTTTTGCCCGCGGTACATGCTAGCGCCCGCCGCCGCGATCCGGGCGAACGGCACGATCGGCACCGTCAAGCGGGCACGTGCCGCCGGATTCAAAAAATAGACATAGCGCAATTGAAACCCCGGCAAGGGTCGCGCGCCCGCTTCGATGAACTTACGCATCGAGGCCGCGCCGTCCTCGGCAATGTGACCGCCTTTGGTCGCAGTGACCCGGTTCAACAAACCGCGTGCCTTCGGGCGCCGCGTATCCGTCGCCATCATACGCGTGAAGGTCGCTTTTCTTTTCGGCGCGTGCAGCGGGCGAAGCGCCATTCCGTGAACCGTATGATCGGCAAACGCCCAGATCTGATCGTTGCGTTTAATCTGCGTCAACACAAAGCCCGCCGCCCGGTAGATGGTGCCGTCCCCGCATTGGGTGGCATCGGCAAAGCTAACCACCCATTCGAGGTGCGGATAATGGCGGCGGATCAGCCGAAAGGCCACCCCCAAGGCGCGCGATTCGCTGTTGCGCGGCAAGCGCTCCGAGAACGCCATGCGGTTCAGTTCGATGAATCCATTCCAGCGCGTATCGGCCACCAGGCCGATCAGCTTGCGTTTGTCCAGCGACGGGCCGAAGGACATGACGCCCTCAAGGCGCGCACCCAGGAATACGCCGAGGTGCAGCATGCTGTTATTGACGAACGTGCCGCTATAGTGCCAACGGGTGATCGCCCGCCGTGCGTCCGCCACCGCGATGGGAGTCACCCGGATCGCCTTAGCGGGCGAGGTAGGCGGCGCAGATGCGGTATAGGGCATTGCCATTGCTGTTCTTGTTCTCGCCGGGCGCCTCGGTTTGATCCCGTTTCGCCCGCGCTAAGGCATCGTGCACGGTGGGCGCCTGCGCCTCATGCACGATGAAAGTCATCTGCTGAAATGGCGATTTATCCCCGTCCGGCAGATCGGGAAATGCCGCCTCCGACACATCATTGGCAAAAAGGGCATCGAGCTCGGCCTGCGCGAATCCCACCAACCCCAATAAATCGGGATCGTCCTGGCGCAAGTGGAGCAGTTCCTCGCGCAATAAGTCGTCATCCCAGCCGGCTAGCTCGGCCAGCCGATTGTCGGCCAGGATATACGCGCGCTTTTGGTTCTCGCTCAAGTGCGCCAGCTCGATCACCGGCACCGTCTCAAGCCCCAGGCGTTGCGCCGCAATCAAGCGCCCATGGCCCGCGATCACACCGCGGCCGCCATCGGTCAACACCGGATTGGTAAATCCAAACTCGGCGATTGAATCCATGAGCTGGGCGATCTGCTCCCCCGAGTGCCGCCGTGCATTGTGCGCGTAGGGGATAAGCTCCGCCGGCTTACAGTGCTTGATGGTGATCTCGATCTCGTTCACCTAACCCGACGCCCACGAACTAGCGCATTCAAGTGGTCGTAGACCCCGCATGGACACTAACCCCGGAAAGAACCTACTGGCGACCGAGGGCAAATGCGAGCTCGTGGTCGAAGATGGCCGGGGATTTCTCACGGACCTTCTGGCGCAGTGCCTGCTCGACCACCCGGTTGCTGAACCCTTGGGGGATCCCGAGGGTCATGAGCTCGGTGATGGGCAAGCGGGCCGACTGCGGGATGAAGCGCCCGCCGGCGTAACCGCCACGGGCGAAGACGCCCTTGTGCCCGGAGCGCAAGGTGGCGATGAAGGCGCTGCGGATGAGCTTGCGGACCCCGCGGGTAACCTCCACGCTCACCCCCCGCCGGGTCTGGCGTGCCCGAAAGGCGAGCAGCGGCAACGGGCGGCCGGTCGCCGCTACCACCGCCGTCAACTGGGCTCGGTTGGCGCGCCGCTCGAGGGTGATGGCGCGGCTGATAACCCGAGTGCCGATGTGGTAGCGCGCCTTGATGAGGCGCGCGGCCTCGGTGCGCGCTTGGCTTGCTGTCTTGTTGAGCGCCCGCGCCGCGGCGGTCGGGACCACCTGGCGCTCGAGCGCGTTGAGGCGCGCCAGTGCCCGCTCGATGTCTGATTTCACACTGAATTTCAGCATGTTACATAGTAAAGCTTCTCACACAAAGGCAACAAAAAAGCCGGTGAGCAGCGCCCTGCTCCCGGCCTCATCGACACATCTCCCGAAGCTTAGCGAAAACATAGCAGAAAAAAGGGCAAAATGAGGCAACCTATGGACACCCCTATTTATCCAGTAGTGGGTACTAATCATTTAAGCGATTGATAAAAAAGCCAAATGTTATCGCGCCTGCTGGATAAAGGATCGGTTGTTTGGCGTCGCGAACCGCAACTGCAACACCCGGCAGGCGAGTTCGAGGCGCCGCCCGAAGGTCTTGCGATCGCAATGGCAGGCCCGTGCCTTCTGCAGCACCCCGCCATTGCACACGAACCGCTGCACCACCACCTCGCGCAGCTCCGGGGGCAAGTCGGTGATGGCGCGCTCGGTCTCGCCGATTTCCTCGCTGCAATCCGCAAGCCCCCGCCCTTTCACTGTTAGCACGAAGGAGGCCTGGCCGGGATAGTCCCGCCCGGCTGCGATCTGGTCGCGCGCCCAATCCGCCCAGCGGTAGAGCCGCTCTAGCAGCGCCTCATCGATCCAGGGGCTCAACGCCGCCGGCCCTTGACGATATTGCGCACGCACGAGGGGCTCACCTCGAACTTGTCCGCGATAGTCTTGTAGCCCAGGGTCGTCTGCTGGTGTAGCGCCCGCACCAGGTTGACCTCGGCATCCGAGAGCGTCGCCTTGGGGTGGCCCTCGCCCTGCCGCGGGCTGAAGTAGGAGAGGGCATGCGCCTACGCACCCGGCGCGCCCTCCGCCCCCAGTGCCGCACCGCAGCGCCGGCAGTGCACCCGCCCCCCGGCGCCTGTGCGCAACTTCTGCCAGAGATTGGCGCGGTGAAAAGCCACTGTGCGGGGGCTCACCCCTAAGCGCGCCGCGATCTGCTGGCTGGTCAGACCCGCCAGGGTCAAGCCCAGCACCTCCTGCTCGCGCGCCGTGAGGGTGTTCCTTCCTTTCACGGCGCTCTCCTTTTTGGTTGCTGTTCGTTGGTTTTGCCCAGCCCCTTGAGCCTCGCCTGGAACAAGCGAAAGAACTCCACCTTGTCTTCGCGGTTGCCCTTGCCGGTAGCGAGCTGATCGGCCAGGACCATCATCGGATCGCGGGCCTCGCGCAGGGCCGCGCTCACCGCCTCAACTAGGCGCTCCCGCCAGGCTGGGTCCGGGCGCATCGTGTACCCGGCGGGCTCACCACGGGTGAGGGGGAAGTGCACACCGCAATAGCCACCCCAGAGCTGGGCGAGGTGATTGCCGAGCTTTTGCTCTGCCAGCAACACCGTGATCCGACTCGCCGCCCGCTCGCAGCGCACCCCCTGCTCGACCCATAGACAGCGCTGGTGATCACGGTGACGGGCGATGCGCTTGTACTTGCCCTCACCCTGCACCGGCTCATCGGTCTCCTCGAATTTAGCCACGGTTGTGGTATTTGCCCTCGTAGACTTTCGCGAAGTTCTGGGGCCGCACCAGCCATTCGAGATCGCAGCGAAACGGCGGGCGCCCGTGGGTGGGCTCGGCGCCGCCGGTCAAGAAGGGGCTGCGGGCGACGTAATCGAAATACCCCGCCCACCAGGTGAGATCTTGGCGGTCTGGATCCTCGTTCCAGCGTGCCGCCAACAGCGCCCGGCGCCTCGGATCCCAGATCCGCACCCGCCGACCCATCGGCACTCTCTGGTGTAGAGATCGATAATCGCTTGGTGGGGGACGGGGCCGGCGCTCAAGGCGCTGGAGAAATCACCCACCACTACGTTCTTCTTAAGAGGGTTCTTCTTAAAGGGATCTTCTTCGTGTTCCGTTTTCGGTACGGGTTCCCGCATCTCGTGGATGACGACCTCATAGATCGTCGTGCGGCCAGCGCGCGGGTCGAAGGTCAGCTCTACGCCGAGATCCGGACCGCGCTCCCTCCAGAAGGTGATCGAAGCAAAGACGCTCTTCCGATCACAGCCGATCTCCTTCGCAAGCGTCGACGCCGAAGCCATCGTCTTGCCGTGCGACAGGATCGCGGCGAGGACCGCGATGTTGATTGCGCCTACTCCGGAGCGGATGACCTGATTCGGTACAGCCGCGAACGGGTAGACGATCGTAGGACGGCGCTCTGGCAAATCAGCGGCGTTTGGCGCGGCAGGGGCAGGGATCGGCGGGATCGCCGTAGATGTCCGGGCGCAGCTCCGCCCGCGTCAACTGGTACTCGCTCGCGGCCTCCAAGCGCTGACACATTTGCGGGCTCGGGCGGCGGTTGCCATAGGCGAGATGGCGAAAGTAGGCGAAATTGGTGTCGGCCTTTACGCACACGCGCTCGATTTCGGCACGCGAGTGGTTTTGCAGGAACTGCAACGCATTCATGCATTAAACGTTTAGCGAACGACTAAACGAAAATAAAGTAAAGCGCAATGGTGCCTCGTATAGCAGATTGCTATGCTAGCCAACTATGAACGTCGAAGAGTTTCGCCGTCTTCACTTGAAAGCTGCCATCGCCCGGTTCAAAACGCAGCAAGAATTCGCTGACGCGCTGGGATACGAGAGGAGCTACGTCAATCAGATGCTTAAGCGTAAAAACATGGGGCGCAAAGTCGCGCGAAAGATCGAGCGCATCCTAGGGTATGAACCGGACAGCTTCGACCAAAATCCCCATCTGCGTCCGTTGCCGACGCTAGCCGAGCCGAAACCGAGCTATGAACCGATCATGCCCTTGGTCCCCATACTCGGCACAATCGGTTTGCCCGAAGGTACCAGTTACGCCATCCCATCCCCGGGAGAGCCATCCGAGGACTATCTGCCATCGCCGGCACACGATGGAGCTGCATATGCGTTGCGCGTGGTGGGCGACGAACTAGCCCCGCGCGCCTTTGATGGCACTTTCTTGGTTGCCTATCCCAGCGCATCCTGGGATTCCGGCGATCCGGTAATCGTTCGCCTGCACGGTGGGCGGAGCTTCGCTAAGCAAGTGGTCTATCGGCGGGAAGATGACATCGCGTTACAAGAATTCATACCGACTATGAAGGGCCATATCCACTGGTCGCGCGCCGACATTGCCTTCGTGCACCTCGTCATCGCCGTTTTTCACCGCAAATCTATCGACTGGCGTTAAGCGCGCCGCATCTTTTTTGAGTTGCTGACGGCTCAACCAAAAAAATTTTCGTTGCTCCCCTTGATCTCTGTGTGGCAGATTGCTAAACCTTACGTATTGCACGAAGATAAACTACGGGCTATAATACTGCTCACACACCCCTGCCCCATCTGTCGCACGCTAACGTCGGGCACCGCCACCGCGAAGGCGGAGGAGCTCCGCCGATGAGACGCGACTGGGATCTAATCCGCCAAATCTTGCTCAAGCTGGAGCAAAAGGACAACGCCGGAGGCGCGGTGGACCCGAGCGAGTTTCCCGGCTACGACGACGGCACGGTCATCCTGCACATGCGGCTGCTCGATCAGGCGGGGCTGATCGACGTCCACCCCAATACGCCGGTTTTTTGCCTGGCGCGCAATCTGACCTGGCCGGGGCATGAGCTGCTTGATGCCATCCGCACCGATAGGGCATTGAGTCGCATCAGTGGCCTGGCCAAGGAGAAGGGGCTCGATCTGTCCTTCGAGGCGATCACAGCGATCGCGCGTCAGCTGCTATACACGCAGCTACGCCAGGAGGAGTTGCCTAATCATCCGACGGATTTGCCGGCGGGATACAAGTTCGAGCCGCTCTACCGGCTTTGCCCCCGATGCGGATGGGACCTACGCCAACAGCCGGAAGAGGCCAAGGGCGACCAGCCCAGGTCCCAAGAGTAGACAGGACCCCAAAGAGCTACCTACCCGCGAATTGGCGCTGCACCCTGCCGGCCGATGCCGATGGCTTGGGTGTTGGTTTCGACACCGCCGATGGAGCCCCGATCCGATTGCGCCTTGACCTTGAGAGCGCGCGCCATCTAAGCCAAACCATCGCGGAAAAGTTGCGCAACTATGAGCGCACCACTTCCCATTCGGACAGATCAGCTGGGATGTCAAGCGAGCCGGGATCAACGCCGGACGAGGGGGTGAACGTATGACCCCCCGCGAGATCCTCAGCGGCCTGTGACACAGCACCTCGGTGATTTCAAACCGCATCGCCCGCTGCCGGCCCTGCGCCGGGACTGGCAGGCGCTCATTCTGGCGGCCAAAGAGAACGCCGAGCGCTGGTTGCGCTACCAGCGCGCGCTGGAGGAGGACAGCGAGGAGACCGCGCCGCGCTCAAGGCGAGCTATGTCGCCGGCTTTCTGGCCGGGGCGCAGCAGGGCTTAGCCGCGAGGGTGTCGAAACATGCATAAGACCGCACTCGCGCCACCGCAGAAGGGGCCCGAAGCAGCGCCGCGGACCATTGCCCGGGGGGACCTTGGCATGCGGTTCCCCCCTGTGCTTTTGGCCCCTTCTCCGGTGGCGCCTCCCCGCGGCGCTACAAAGGGATTAGAACCACTGCCGTCAATTGGACTAGCACTTGTTCGGCAGCAGTCTGCCCACTGGGTTTTAGTCCCTTTTTAGGGCCGCGGAGGATCTAGCCAATGAACCCCAACCCCTACATCATCGACGCCCGCGATCGTGCCCTTGAGCCCATCACCGATGGCGAGCACCGCCAGGCGCTGCTCGCGCGCTACGGGCCAACCCTGGACAAGCATCAGCTTGCGGCCGTCCTGCATCTCGCCGTCGGCACCTTGGAGAACAAGATCCAGAAAGGCCAGTCCCCGGTGCCGGTCTACCGCGCGGGCAAACAGCATCTCGCCGATGTGCGCGATGTCTGCGCCTACCTCGATGCGCGCCGGCGGGAGGCGCACCCATGAACATCCACCATCCTTGCCCCTGGTGCGGCACGTTCAGCCCCGCCCCCTGCCCGGAGTGCCTGGCGCAGCTGCGCGCCGAGCACCGGGCGATGGAGATCGAGCGGCAGATCGAGCAAAGCCGCGACGGGGTGTGCGCGGTGTGCGGCTGCACCCCCGAGCGCGCGTGCCCCGGCGGCTGCGTCTGGATCGAGCCGGATTTATGCTCGCGCTGCGCCGAGGGGATCGACGCCGCATGAGCCGCTTCCCCCTGCTCATCGGCGCTACCGCGCTCACCGTGATCGCCGCCGCAGAGCCCGAGCCGGGCGAGGAGTTCTGCGCGGCGCAGGGCGGGACGGCCAACGTGCGCCTCGCCTCCGGGCGGCGTCTCGATTGCCTCGATGAGGCCCGCGGCGTGGCCTGGGCGGTGGCCGCGGCTGCCGATTGGGCCGGGTGCTATAACCGCGCCCAAGCCCAGATCCAAGAGACCAGCCTGCGCGCGGGTTGCGCCCTGATCATCCGCGCTCCAGCTGACTGTACGGACATCGAGCGGATCGGAAAACAGGCGCTTAGCTCACGTACTGCGATCACGATCAGCACTGTTGGTACGCCATGTCCTTAAACCGCGGCGAAAGCATCCGGGCTATGCGCCCGTGCCATGGCACTCCTCCACACGGGAGAGGGCGGTTCGACTCCGCCTCGCCGCTCCTTTGATGGGGAGACGCCAGTGCCCCTAAGCCCCGAAGAGCACCAAGCCCAGCTCAACGAAGCGCTCAGGCTCTGGCGCGCGGGCCTGCACACCGAGGCGCGGGCGCTCTATGCGGCGACCTGTGTCACCCAGGGCGGACGCTACAGCGCGAACCGCGCAGCCGCTTTTTTCCACGATCACCTCGCATTACTCCACCAGCGCCGTCCTGTCGGCCGATGATGCTCGAGCTCGCCTGGATCGCGATCGCCGTGTGGGAGTTCTGCCCGGATTGCCTTGTGCGCGGCCTTTGCCTGATCGCCGCCGCACCGCTGATCGCCCACCTCGCGGTGGAGATAGGGGGCACCCGCCCGAGCCCGTACGGTGTTCCTCTCGTAGCCCGGGAGGCGGCGGGCCAAACGGTCACCGGCGGCGGTGCGCCGGACTCGGACGGGCGCGATTCAAAATGTTGACGCCGAGGGGAGCTAGAGCGAAAGCCATGCCAACATGAGAGACATGACGGAAGAGGAATTAGCAGCCGTCTATGACGACAGGTGCTGCCCGTTCTGCGACAGGAAGGGTTTGTTCCTTGGCCCCGTCGGCGGGGCGAGTGTGAACGTGCGGTGTGACCGCGGCGCGGTTTTAAACATCCTCGATCCCAGGCGTTGGAATTCCCTAATCAAGCGATACGGCGGCTCTGTCCCCCGCATAGGACAGGTCATCGAGGGACCGCGGAAGCAGTGAGTGATACCTTAATCGATGCCACAGCGCTGGCACGCTGGCTCGGCTACGAGCGCGACGGGGATATCGCGCGCTGGCTGCGCACCCGCAACATACCATTCTGGTACGGCAAGGACCGGCGGCCTTGCACGACGCAGGCGGCCATTGATAGCATGTTACTGGGGGAGGGAAAGGGAGAAACAGAAGAAATCCAGTTTAAGGGATATCGTTCATGAAAAAGAAACGCACCCACAGCGGCTTACCGCCGTATACGTACCAAACAGCCTCTGCCTTTGTGTATAAGCCCTATGTCCTTGGGTCGGGGCGCAAAGGCCGACGGGAGACCATTCCGTTAAGGAACCCGGCCGGAAAAATTTTACGTCCTGGGGTTCCCCTGTCGCAGGTATGGACGGCTTGGGAACGCCTACAGGGCATTCAACAGCTAACGATTGGCTGGTTGCTGGATGCCTTTTCGCAGTCGATCGATTTCGCCGATCTCAGCCCCATCACGCGCCAGGAATTCACCAGACAGATTAAATACATACGACATTATCCTTTAGGGGATCATCGGGCATTCGGGGATTTGCGACTGAAATCCATTACGCCCGGGATGTTGCGCAAGTACTTGGATCAGCGTAAGGAAGAGGATGCGCCGATCTCGGGTAATCGAGAGCTGACTTTGATCTCCAAGGCGTGGACATGGGCCTATGGGCGGGATGAGATCCGAGTTGAGAACCCGTGCCCACACGTGAAGCGCAACAAGGAAGTGCCGCGCAAGCGCTATGTGACCGACGAGGAATACGCGGTCGCCTTCGATCTGGCCGGAGATTACCGCTATCTCCAGCCAGCAATGGAGCTTGCGTTTCTCTGCCGACTGCGCCAATGCGAGGTGCGAGAACTCAGAAAATCTGATATCACCGAAAAGGGCCTAGACTGCAGACGGGTCAAGGGATCGCGTGATGCACTAACGCTGTGGTCTGATCGGCTGCGCTCTGCCATCGACATGGCGTGTACCATCGCGCGTGAGGTCGATTCCGTTTACTTGTTACACAAAGGGGATGGCCAACCGCTGACGAAGACAGGCTTTGACACGGCCTGGCAGAGGCTAAAAGCCCGCATGCGCAAGGCGCGCATCGAGCCGTTTAACTTCCACGATCTCAAGGCTAAAGGGATCTCGGACTTCGCCGGCGACAAGCAGGCTGCGGGCGGGCACCGAACGGCCGCGATGGTGGCGATCTACGACCGCAAGAAACCCGAGGTCGACCCCACTCGCTAATCGCGCCGGCGCCCGATGAACCGAAACTCACTGTGGAGCCTTTCGTTGCAGAGTTCTTTCGCGGCGTTTGTGACAGGACACATGGTCGCGTTATAGTCGCCCAACAAGTGACGCCGCAAACCATCTGGGAAGGCAAACCCGATTGCGCCAACGGTTTGTGGCTTTCTTCGGCATAAAGGGCACGGAAGGCGCGAAGGCCGGAAGGGCCGGAGGAGAAGGTCCGGATCATATGGCGCCTGTACCAGGACTATCTTTTCGTGCGGATCAAGCGTTTCCTCGATACGGTCTAAAATGGCCTCAACCACCTCTCTAAGCCAGTCGTAGGCATGCTTTACCGATTCATCGGGATACGCACTTAGGATCTCGGCGTAGATCTCAGGAACGAGTTCAAGGATCGCCCGGCGCGCCATAGAGAGGTCTTCTTCGAGCTGCTGTTCCCTGGTCATATATTTGTTTCTTCCGAGGTCAATAAGGATGATGTCCGCTCGTGGTTGGGTGCAAGCAGTGCACCCTGAAAGTGTGTCAGGTGCACTGCCAAAGGCCACGGTTGTCTTTTCGGTTGTCTTTTTTCGGTTAATACTTAACCAGCTTCGTTTGTAACTATTTGATTTATTGGTCGGGGCGAGAGGATTTGAACCTCCGACCACCTGAACCCCATTCAGGTGCGCTACCAGGCTGCGCTACGCCCCGATTCGTTGTTTCGTTGTCGCGTTATGCTTTCAGAATCGCCAGAACTTCTTCTAGCTCATTTTTAAGCTGTTTTACGATCTGCTGGCTCAAGTAGGAGTCGGCTTTAACCTCGTCTCCAGACAAACGCTGTCGTGCACCCCCTATGGTGAACCCGTGCTCGTACAGCAAGCTGCGGATCTGCCTTATCAAAATAACGTCTTGGCGCTGATAGTAACGCCGATTACCCCGCCGCTTAATGGGTTTGAGCTGGGGAAACTCCTGTTCCCAATAACGCAGAACATGCGGTTTCACCACGCAAAGCTCACTTACTTCGCCGATCGTGAAGTACCGTTTAGTCGGTATCGGCTGAAGGTCGAGGTCAGTTACTGCTTCCAGCATAAGATTCTACTCTTTCCTTTAACTTACGGCCTGCACGAAAAGTGACCACGCGCCGTGCACTAATCGGGATCTCCTCTCCTGTCTTCGGATTCCGGCCGGGTCGTTCGTTCTTTTTTCTTAGATCGAAATTGCCAAATCCCGATAGCTTGACTTGCCGGCCTGACTCCAAAGCGGCTCGAATCTGCTCAAAAAAAAGCTCGACAAGCTCCTTAGCCTCTCTCTTGTTCAGGCCCAATTTTTGGAACAGCGCCTCGGCCATATCAGCCTTGGTTAATGCCATAGATGGATCCTCTCGCGTTTATTCTCGGAGTCTAGCTCCCAACTCGCTGCAAAGCTGAGCAAGGATGTCTGCAACCATTTTATCAACGTCGCTATCTATAAGGGTGCTCGAAATTCCCTGAAAGATCAAGCCCAAACTTAGACTTTTTGCTCCCGAATCAATACCTTTGCCCTGATATAGATCAAACAGCTGAACGTCTTTGAGCTCCGCTACGGCGGCGCGGCGCAGACACTCGAGCACTTGCGCAGCAGTGACTTCATGAGCGACGACCACAGAAAGATCGCGTCGGACCGCGGGCAACCGAGAAAATTGCTTGTAGCGAGGCAGCACGCCTCGGGTGAGTGCAGCCTGTTCTAGCTGAAAGATGTACACAGGTCCAGTCAGATCGAGCTGCTCGGTAACGGCAGGATGGATCAGACCCAAAAACCCAATACAACGCCCATCCAAGTCGATTTCGGCGGTTTGTCCTGGGTGCAAGCCGGCGCGTTCTGCTGGCCGGAATGCCGCTTTGTGCGCTTGGGACAGCGATAGCAGGGCCTCTATATCACCCTTCAGGTCGAAAAAGTCGACATCCCGCTCGGTTTGTCCCCACTGTTCGGGCAGGGCTGGACCGCTTGCGATCCCGCCTATCACTGGGTGCTGGAGGCGCGTATTCGCTCCCTTTGTGAATACTAAGCCCGTTTCAAATAAACGAATTCGATTTTGTTGGCGGTAATGGTTATGGCGCAGGCCGCCAACTAAGCCCGGCATCAGGCTGGTGCGCATGGCCGCCATCTCACTGGACAAAGGGTTTGCAAGCAGTATTGGCTCATCGGCACCGATAAACTTCGACTGTAGGCTTGGATCGACGAAGCTGTAGGTGACGACTTCCTGATAAGCGCGCCCCACCAACACCTGCTTGACCCTCACAAGATCTATCTCGGCTTCGGGAGTCTCCGCCATAGACAGGTGAGCATTGGGTGCGTGGCTGGGGAGCCGTTGATAACCGTGGGCCCGTACGGCTTCTTCGATCAAGTCCGCTTCAATACGCACATCGAATCGAAAGGAAGGCGGGGTGACCAGCAAGGAGGCTCCCTGTTCTTCAACACTCATCCCTAGCCGCTGCAGATCATCCTTCACCTGGCTGCTTGGTAGGTCTACGCCCAGCAGTCGTTTCACGCGCGTTCGGCGCAGGGTGATGGGCGCTCGTGTGGGCAAGGGGGCTGCATCCTCGACACACACCAGCTCCCCTGCTTCACCACCACAGATCTCACCCAACAACCCTGTTGCCCTCTCCGCCGCGAGCCTTGGTAGCTCATAATCTACGCCACGTTCGAAGCGTTGGGAGGAATCGGTTTGCAAGCAGTAGCGGCGGGCCTTACCCGCCATCATGGCGGGCGTGAAAAAAGCGCTTTCGAGAAAGACGCTTCGAGTTCCGTCGTCCACTGCCGTATCTAAACCGCCCATGATCCCGGCCAGCGCAATCGCGCCCTCGCTGTCTGCGATAACCAGCGTATCCGGGCCTAGCTCTGGGCTTTGGCCGTCCAGCAGTGCGATAAGCTCACCTGGGTGGGCGTAACGCACCACCACTGCGCCACCTCGCAATTTGCACAAATCGAAGGCGTGCAAGGGTTGGCCTAGCTCGAGCATCACGTAGTTGCTTATATCCACGATCGGATTAATCGCTCTTAGCCCGCAGCGCCGCAGTCGCTCTCGCATCCACAGCGGTGTGCTCGCGGTCGGGTCTATATTTCTAATAATGCGCCCCACGTATCTCGGGCAGCCATCGGGCGCGAGAACTCTAACATTTGCCCGCTCATTGCTGACGCTGTCAACCGACGGGATCAAGGGAAACGCGACCTCACATCGGTTGTATACTCCCACCTCGCGAGCCAATCCGCGCACGCAGAGGCAATCGCCCCTATTCGGAGTAAGCTCCAATTCGATACAGTGGTCATCAAGCTTCAAGTAATCGCCCAGGTCCGTTCCAAGCGCTGCATCATCGGGCAGGAGCAACAATCCGAAAGCGTCCTCCGCAAGCCCCAGTTCCGCCGCCGAACACAACATACCTTGCGAATAGACACCTCGTATGCTCGCCGCTTTGACCACTTTATTCTCTGGAAGCACCGCACCGATCCGGGCCAACGCGACCCGCTCGCCAACACCCACGTTATCGGCGCCGCATACGACCGAGACATGTTCGCCGCCTCCCAGGTGTACTCGGCACAGCTTTAGTTTCTCGGCGTAGGGATGCGCTTGGACCTCCTCGATTTCCGCCACTACGACTCCTTTAAAATTCGGAGCGATGTCGGTAACAGCAACGACCTCTAGGCCGTGCATCGTCAATTGCTCGATTAGGGTCTCGGTGGAGATGGGTGGATTAACGAGCTCCCTCAGCCAGCTTTCGCAAAATTTCATGCCTTAAACAATGCTAAGCGCTGCCTCCCTGCTTGGAACGATGATCCGCCCGCGGGAAGCTGCGGTGGTCTATCGGAATTGCCTTAGGAACCTTAAATCGTTCTCGAAGAAGAGCCGGATATCGTCAATGCCGTATCTCAACATGGCCAAACGCTCTACCCCAAGTCCGAAAGCGAAGCCGGTATAGGTTTCGTTGTCAATACCAACACTCTGGAACACGTTTGGGTGGACCATGCCGCACCCTAGCACCTCCAGCCACCCCGTCTGCCCGCATACCCGGCACCCCTGGCCGAAGCACGTGACACATTGGATATCGACCTCGGCGGATGGCTCTGTAAATGGGAAATAAGAGGGGCGAAACCGCAGCCTTAAGTCGTCCCGTTCGAAAAAACATCGCATGAAACCCTCCAGTACGCCCTTAAGGTCAGCAAAGCTGACTTCTACGTCGACCATCAAGCCCTCGACCTGATGAAACATGGGAGTGTGCGTCAAATCGGAGTCGCAACGGTAAACGCGACCTGGCGCAATGATGCGCAGTGGAGGTGGCCGGCTTTCCATCACGCGGATCTGAACGGGAGAGGTATGCGTGCGCAACAGCGTGTGCTCGTCGATGTAAAAAGTATCGTGCATCGCACGGGCCGGATGTTCGGCTGGAATATTCAGCGCCTCGAAATTGTGGTAGTCGTCCTCTATCTCTGGACCCTCGGCAACCTCGAAGCCAATCTGCATGAATAAGCTTTCGATACGAGTCAAAGTGCGGGTCACCGGATGCAACCCACCAGGCCCTTCTCCGCGGCCCGGCAAAGAAACATCGATGCCTTGCTCTTCAAGGAGCCTCGCGAGTTGCTGCTGCTGAAGCGATTTTTTTCGCTGCTCGAGCGCGCTAATGACCTGGACCTTGACGTCATTAATGGCCTTGCCGGCTTGAGGACGTTCAACGGCCGATAGCTCACCGAGCCCTTTCAGTTTTGCGCTCAGGGTGCCCTTTTTGCCGAGATACCGTATTCGAAGTTGTTCTAACACGGCCAAATCTCTCGCCCCTTCGATTTCAGCTTGGGCCTGTCGGGCGAATTCTTTTAGATCTTGCATCGCATGGATCGCCGCTGCGGCGCGATAGAGCAGCGTCTGCCCCCTACAGACTTCGCTTAACTCTATGCTATACGTGGGGCATGGGGCGTGAGGGACTGCCTCTAATCAAAAGCGCTTTTGGCTTTGTTTACCAATTCGGCGAAGGCCACCTTGTCGAAAACCGCGATATCCGCAAGCATCTTACGGTCTAACGCTACCGCAGCCTTTTTTAGCCCCGCCATGAATTGGCTGTACGAAAGTCCACCTTGCCGAGCCGCCGCATTGATGCGCGCAATCCACAGGGCCCGAAATTGGCGTTTGCGCTGGCGCCGGTCGCGATAAGCGTATTGTGCCGCCTTTATTACCGCTTGATTGGCAACACGAAACACATTCTTGCGCCGCCCGCGATAACCTTTCGCTTGGGCGATTATCTTCTTGTGCCTGGCATGGGCAGTGACCGCTCTTTTTGCTTTAGGCATGGATGGTTACTCAATTGTTAACGTGTTAACGAATTCACTACCCTCAAGGAGACTCTGAAAAACCCACCCTCGGCACTTTTCAGAGTCAAAAAGCAAAAAGCGTGTGTTGCTTTCCTCCATTTTTCAGACCCATGCGTGGTTGCAAAACGGGCGGCACATCCTATGCCATGCCGCCGGAACCTCTGAATAAAACAGAGGTTCCTTAAAGGTAAGGGATCATCCGCTTAACTGCCTTTTCGTCCGACGCATCGATTAGAATGTTGGATCGCAAGTGACGTTTTCGCTTTGCGCTCTTCTTGGTAAGAATGTGACTCTTGTAAGATTGCCGGTGCTGGATGCGCCCAGATGCCGTTCTCTTAAAGCGCTTCGCCGCTCCTCGATTGGTCTTCAGTTTTGGCACATTTGTTACCTCAACGCAATCGCCCCAAACCAACGGTCCCCTTCGGGCCCCCCAAGGACGGATTTTTCAGAGTTTCCCTAAATCGCAGGTCGTTAGAGGCAAGATGCACACATTCATGGTTTCTTTTTCGGAGAAACCATCATCGCCATTTGCCGGCCTTCCAGTTTGGGGTGTTGTTCGATGACCCCCAAGGTTCCCGCATCTTGCTCAATGCGCTGCAACATCTTTAGCCCGAGCTCTTGATGCGCCATCTCGCGCCCCCTAAATCGCAAGGTCACTTTTACCTTGTCTCCATTTTCCAGAAAGCGCATCAAATTGCGTAGCTTGATCTGATAATCCCCCTCTTCCGTCCCCGGGCGGATCTTGATCTCCTTTACCTGGATCTGTTTCTGCTTCTTCTTCGCCGCCTGACGTTTCCTGTTTAGCTCGTAGAGGAACTTGCCGTAATCCATCACCCGACAGACTGGCGGGTCGGCGGCTGGCGAGATCTCTACCAGGTCCAAGTCGTTCACTTCCGCCGTGCGTTGCGCTTCCTCTATTGCAACGACCCCTATCTGCTTACCGTCTTCCCCAATCAAACGGACCTTCGGGGACGTGATTTGACTGTTTACACGGTTCTTTTTTTCCGCAGCGATCTATTTACTCCTCCACTCCAGAGAGCCCATAGCGCTTGACCTCGGCGCAAAGCCGTTCTCCAAACTGCTTGAGGCTCATTATTCCCAGATTATCGCCGCTGCGCGCCCGCACCGCTAGTGTCTTCTCTGCTACTTCCCTGTCGCCTACCACCAGCATATAAGGAACTCGCTGCAGCGTGTGCTCGCGGATTTTAAGCCCGATCTTTTCATTTCTCAAGTCCGAAGCAACGCGGAACCCTTGATTTCTTAAGGTTTCTACCACCGTCTTCGCGTATTCGCGGTGCGCATCGGTGATAGAGAGCACCATCGCTTGCACCGGCGCAAGCCACACCGGGAACGCCCCGGCGTGTTCCTCGATCAAGATCCCGATAAACCTCTCTAGCGACCCCAAGATCGCGCGGTGCAGCATGACCGGGGGTCTGCGGCTGCCGTCCTCGGCGATGTACTCGGCCGCTAGCCGCTCAGGCATGGCAAAATCCACCTGCATCGTCCCGCATTGCCATACCCGTCCGATGCAATCCTTGAGCGAGAATTCGATCTTAGGACCGTAAAACGCCCCTTCTCCAGGCTGTAATGCCCAAGCGAGATCCTTATTGTTCAAAGCAAGCTCGAGGGAGCGCTCCGCTTTATCCCAAACGGCGTCGCTGCCGACCCGCTTCTCGGGCCTGGTCGAAAGTTTGACCATGATGTCGGCAAAACCAAAATCGGCGTAGACCTGGAACAGCAGATCGATAAAGGCGGATACCTCCGACTGTATTTGCTCCTCCGTGCAAAAGATATGGGCGTCATCCTGCACGAAATGGCGCAGACGCAGCAAGCCGTGAAGGGTGCCGGAAGGCTCGTTACGATGGCAGGATCCGAACTCCGCCATGCGCAAAGGAAGATCCCGATAGCTCTTTATTCCCTGATTAAAGATCTGAATATGGCAGGGACAATTCATGGGTTTGACCGCATACTCCCTGTTCTCCGAATGGGTGGTGAACATGTCGTCGCGGAATTTGTCCCAGTGACCGGAGCGCTCCCATAAGACGCGATCTACAACCTCCGGCGTGCGCACCTCCTGGTAGCCACAGCGGCGGACCCGAGACCGAATATAGTCTTGAATGAGCTGATAAACTGTCCACCCCTTCGGGTGCCAAAACACCATCCCCGGCGCCTCTGGCTGGCTATGAAACAAGTCCAGTTGTTTTCCGAGTTTTCTGTGATCGCGGCGTTCGGACTCTTGCAAGCGGTGGAGATAGGCTTTAAGCGATTCTTTGTCCGGCCACGCGGTTCCGTAGATCCGCTGCAGCATTTCGTTGTTCGAGTCGCCTCGCCAGTAGGCGCCCGCCACTTTGGTGAGTTTAAACGCCCTGAGCTTGCCGGTACTCGGTACATGCGGACCGCGGCAAAGATCCACGAAATCCCCCTGAGCATACAGCGATATCTCCTCACCCTCCGGGATGGCTTCGATGATCTCGGCTTTGTATTCCTCTCCCATGCGGCGAAAGAAAGCGACCGCTTCATGCCGGGCCATTAGCATGCGTCTAACCGGAAGGTCCTGTTTGGCTAATTCGTGCATCTTAGCTTCTATCGCTTCCAGATCTTCCGGGGTAAACGCACGCTCGTAGGCAAAGTCGTAGTAAAAGCCGTCCTCAATCACCGGTCCAATAGTGACCTGGGCAGCCGGATAGAGAGTCTTTACCGCCTGGGCCAGGAGGTGAGCACAGCTATGTCGCAACACCTCTAAGCCCTGCGGATCGCTCCCGGTCACGATGGCAAGCTGCGCATCCTGTTTGATGACCCACGAAGTATCGACAAGCCGGCCGTTCACCCGGCCCGCCACAGCAGCCTGTGCCAAACCCGAACCTATCGAGCGAGCGACTTCCGCAACGGTGACGTCGTTCTCGAAATCCCGCCTACTCCCATCAGGAAGAGTGACTATCGGCATGAACTCCCTCCGCGGCCCATACGAGACCATCGGTGTTCAAAATAAAAAAAACCGCCGAAGCGTTCCGGGCGGCCCCATCACTTTAGGCCGCAACCAACAAAGCGCCGAGGCCAGTCGGGCTAAAATAGTGCAACCTACTGATAGCAGGAGGTTATCTGCTTTAACGCGAGTTGTCAAAACGCGCTGGCGCTTCAGTAGCATCAACCACTTATTCGCTACGGTCGCGTGCCGAAAGGCGATTTTCGCTTTCAGCGAGCCGTGCATGCTTTCAATGACGCGCCCACGCTTCGATGTGGCGAAAAGCAACGTTCGCAAATAGCCCTTAGGGGGTGGGACGCCCTCGCGCATGCGCGGCAGGGCCAAAAAAATCACCGTCGGTTGCGTCATTTTCACCGTGCCACGGCGAAACGACGTCAGCCACGCCGTCGTTGCCGAGATAGCGAGGGCCAGAACTGAAATCGTGACGGCTATTGGGCTGCCACTGGGTATAACTTGAAAGCTCACTGGCGCACCGCTTTTTAGCGTGTCCGGTGGAGCGCATAGTTAACGGTCATTTCACTGGTATTCCTAAATCTTTGCATATCTTGGTTGCGAGTAGATCATCGATCTCGTTGTGGCGCGGAACAGAGGAGCGCTTGTTCTGATTCAGGTTGTGCCACCACGAATGCCGCCCACCTTCACGCAGTAAATCGCAGCCGTGAGCCCTTAGGTGACGCACCAGATCGCCCCGCTTCATAGGGCGATAGATTCTTCATCATAGCCTCCTCCTGCTGCCTCGATCGCCTCTCGGCGGTTGGACTCCAGCGCCTCCTTAAGCGTAATGCGCAAGGTCTCGATCAATTCATCGCGCGAGGACTCCTGACAGTTGACGCCAGGAACCTCTTCGATCCAACCAATCCACCAGCCATCCGATTTCTTGATTACGGCGGTATACGTGTCCTTCATTCACATCTCCTCACAAATCCGTGATGCATCATTTCATGCTCTGAGGCGGGATGTAACGCCATTCTGTAGCCTGCTGATAGGCATGGGCGAGCGACAGCACGTGGCCGTCGCCGCCGTGCGGCCCAACGAATTGCAGACCGAGCGGCAGTCCGTTGATGTCGACACCGCACGGCACGCTTATCGCCGGCAAGCCATAGTAGTTGCAGAAGAACGTGTTGTTGGCGGACACTGCTGTGTCGCCGCGGGCACGCGCCTCATTGACCTCAGGTGCCGGAGCAGTAAGGGTCGGCAAGGCAATTGCGTCGATATCGCCGAATATCGCTGCATCGATCGTCGCGCGATCATCCTCTATCGTGCTCACGTCGAACGAGGCCCGTTCGAACGGGAGCCTAAGCTCGAGCCTACCGATCCCCATCGCGGCGATACTGACAATTGCGGCGTCGAAAGCTGCGTCGCTGGCAGCGAAGTTGGTGACGGCGCCAACGCGGCGAACGGGACACCGATCTCGGAAGGAATCGCCCTGTGGAGCATTGGTTAACACCGAAAAAACCAGTGTAACATCTTCTGCGCTGCGCGCCGTGACGCATGGATGGCTCAGAAGAAGTATAGCCGGGTCCGCTTTCTCGCCAGCGAGGATGCCGGCCGTGCTCAGAACGCCGAACGTCGGCTTGTGACACGTCACGCCACAGCTTGCGGCTGGCAATCGGCCTGAGCCGATGGCGTCTGTGTCGACCGTTGCGAAGCAGAGTCCTGCTGCAACTGCCGCGGCCGACCCGCCAGACGAACCGCCAGCCACATGGCTCGCACTCCGGGGATTGACAACCGGTCCGAAGTCGCTATCGAGCGAGGTCGTCCCCATGCCGAGCTTGTGCATGTTGGTTTTCCCAATGAGCACGGCACCCGCGTTGCGAAGCCTTACAACCATCTCGGCGTCTTGAGAGGGCACTCTGTTTCTGAAGTGCTCAAATCCGGCCGTGGTTCGGATTCCCGCTGTGTCGTAGAAATCCTTGACCGCGACTGGCACGCCATGCAGGGGGCCCCGCCAGTGCCCGGCCCGAATGTCGATCTCCGCCTTGCGTGCTTGTTCGCGCGCCAGTTCTGCGGTCACCGTGATGAAAGCATTGAGCGTTGGATTGAGCGCTTCGATTCGGTGGAGGCAATGGTCCGCCAACGCGACGGGTGACAACTGACCGTCCCGAATTTCCGCGCCGATGTCAGCAATGGATGCGAACGACAGGTCAAGTCTCTCAATCATGTTGATCTCCGAGATTCGAAGTCTGTTCGTGGGATTCGCTGTGCCGCATAACGCCCAGGTTCAGCCGCGGGCTTGCGGGCGCGAAGCGGCCGCAAGCCCCTCGGCTGGAACCGTTTGTTGGGCAGCATTCTCAACCGCATACCGTACCTGCACGAATCCGTTGCCGGACGACGTCGCCTCCAGGAGCTTCAAGCGTGTTTCGACGCCGGTAGAGCCGAATAGCGGAATGCCTGCCCCGAGTACGACGGGTAGAAAGGTGACGGTTATCTCGTGGATCAACCGTGCTTGAAGGAACCGCTGGATGGTTATGCCACCATCAACATACAGGTGTCGCTTTCCCTCAGCGGCGAGTTGCTTGACGATGTCTTCCGGAGACGAGGCGGCTACCCTGACCTTGCGCTTCAAATGCGTTGGCACTTCTCGTGCTGTGGTGGACAGCACGACGACTGGAACCTCGTACGGCCATTCCTTGAAAGTCAGCACCTTCTCAAAGGTGTGACGGCCCATGACGAGTGTGTCCACAGACGCGATGAACGCGTCATAGCTGAGGCCTGTCTCCTCGGATGTGGCGTACTCGGGTCGTTGAAGCCACTCAATGTCACCGTCCTGCCGCGCGATGAACCCATCGAGGCTGGTCCCGCAGTAAACCGAACACTTGATAGTCATGGCGTTCTCACAATGCTGCCCAACGTTGGAGTTCAGCGGCCGCCGAAGGCTGTCCGCTGGAACGATAGGTTGGGCGGCTTGCGGTTGAAAATGTACTCCGTGCTATCCCAATACCCGGTAGGCAAACCTCAGCATGATTTCTAGATTCTGGATGTCTCGTTCCACGCCCGCGCCCAGATGCCCAGCGTCGAACCAGTGCACCTCGATGGATTTGCCCAGCGCTTTGAGCTTTTGCTCATATGCCTCTACAGGGCGAGCCGGGGTGCGTGTGTCGTTGCGGCCCTGAATGATGAGCACCGGGGCTTTGACGTTTTCGGCATAGGTGAGGGGTGAACTGATGCGATATTGCTCAAGTTTCTCCTGAGGCGTGCCACCAAAGAGCGCTACTAGATACCCCCTGAGTGTGGCTGCCGAGTCTTCATACATCATGGTCCAATCCGCGATGGCGACGAGAGCCATACCACCCGCCCATAGGTCTGGCCACCTGCCTAGCCCCATCAGGGTATTGTAGCCGCCGTATGACCCACCGGTGAGCAAGATAGCATCGGGTAGTGCAATGCCTTCTTTCACCAGCCAGTGACGCGCGGCGGCAAGGTCTTCCATCTCCCAGTAGCCCACATTGCCCCAAATCTTCTCCTGAAACTCGCGGCCAAAGGTGGTGGAGCCACGATAGTTGATGGTGAGGAACGCAAAGCCGTGGTCCATCCATGCCTGACTGCCTGGCCCAAACATTTCGGTCGTCACAGCCTCCGGCCCGCCGTGCGTATGTAAGATAGTGGGGAAGGGGCCTTTGCCCTCAGGCACGCCTAGCCAGCCCTGAATCATCTGCCCATCCGACGACGGAAAGGTGATGGACTTCCATGAATGGCCCGGCGGCACGTCGCCTGCGGCCAACACTGTCCGCGTTTTCGCTCCCGTTCGCGCGTCGAGCGCGATGAGTTGCGAGGGATGAGCAGCGTCTTGCCATTGGGCGAAGATTTCGCCTCCTGGCCCAAAATAGGTGCCCAGGCCCGCGAAAAATACAAATGTGCCGCCGGGGTGGTTCAGTTTTATCAGAGTCTGGGTGGTCAGGTCGTAGAGATAGAGTTGCTGAACGGCCTGATGAAATTGGCAGAGCAATAGGCGTTCGGAATCGAGCGACAAATCCAGTGGGAAGATTTCCCCGGTGAGGTCAGGTAAATCGAGGTCGGTGCGTTCGCCTGTGCGTGGGTTCCAAATGAGAGGCCGTTTGACCCCACTGCGGTTGGTCGTCCCGGCCACTCTCAAGTCGCCGGGCCGGGGCGAAAACCCTGTGACCTCTATACTCGTCCCTGCGCCGTCCCAGAGTTCGGCGATTCGAGCTCCGCTGGCTGTATCGAAGGCTAGCAGGTTGTAGTGTTGCACCGTGGCGCGGTCGGTGGTGGCAACCACGGCGATTTCGCCACCGTAGGAGTATGTTGGCCCTAAAGCAAACTTACGGCTGTGGAATAATTGGTGGGGCATGCCGCATTCGCCATTTGCACTCGTCTCCAAACTGTAAATATGAAAACCCTCGGTGTCAGCGGCCATGAAGCCAAAATGACGTGCCGACCCGCTGGAGGTAAAGGCAAAGGACGAATAGGGTGGTAGGTTGGGTGTGAGGTCTTGCGGTTCTCCACCCTCAAAGGGAATCCGGACAAAATGGCCAATCTCGTTGCCTTGCTGGTCATTCAAATAATAAACATAGCGGCCATCGCCGGACAGCGCGCCGAATAAGATTCCGGCAGGCCGTTCAGTCAATCGTCGCAACGCCCCGGAGGGCACATCCCAAGCATAAAGTTGAAATTTGCCGGAAGTGTTGTTGATGGTTAACCCACGTGTAGGATTGGCGAGTGCTACTTGTGTCTACACGACGACCGGCGCGCGGAAGCGCTGTTTCCAGCGAGCATTGTCATCGAGTTGTAAGCTCGTAAGCATAGACTTCTCCTTTGGAGAGAATAGTAGCCGCCCAACGCTTGAATTCAGCAGACGCTTGGAGCGTAGCGGAAAGCGGTCGGCTGGAATGAAAAGTTAGGGCCGGCCTGAGGAAGAGCCATTGGCGCTGCTCTCTGGCCCCACTGCTTTCCTCTTTTCTTCAGAGCGGCGGCGCTAACAAGGTACCCTGCACCGATTTGGGGGGAGGCAAGTCAGGGTGCACTTGCGCGGTGCCTTTCCGACCGTCCGATGCTTCTCCGCAATAGATTCCACCGTCACCACAGGTTCTTGTCGTAGGGAAAGATTAAGGGAATAAACTTAGTGTACAACGCTGACAGTGTAGGTTCACTGGATGCCATATCGGGCGGCGGCCGCCCAAACTCACTTTTGTGACACCCGTCAAGGATCGCCCGGACAGTTCCAGCGGCAGCGCTTTGTAAATATGATCTTTTGTATCTAATGTATCTGTTTGCTAGCCTACTGATCATCCAAAGCCGTTCGGTTGCCGTCGGATGCGTTCCAATCTTCAGGCGGTCAGCATCTTCGTATCCTTCGAACTGGCGAGCTAAACTCAGGAACAAAAACGCACCTTCAACTGTCCTCTGGAACCTCTCAGGTGTCTTTGCGGATTCCATGAGCATGCCTATCGACCAGAGATCGGCAGCAAACTCATCCTCCCGCGCGTTCGTGCGCGTTTCATCGTCAAGGTGCCCAGAAGATTCCCAGCTGTCAAATGCGCAAGTAGTGCCGATTAGGGCGTGCCCGAGCACAATGTGACCCCATTCGTGCGCAATCGCAAATTCCTCTGTGGCACTTGTCAGGGCAACACTTGCTTCATAAGTCTGTGCACTCACGCTGAGCTCTCGCTGGTACTCCTCTACCGGACGCGGCGAGTAGCGGTCAGACACCTTATGGCCGAGACGCTGGTGATAGGACCTACAGATGTCGGTTACGCCGTGAATAACCGTCGACTGCAAACTCGATGGAAGCGTCGCCAACGTGGCTACGATCTCGATGATCTCCAGTGTTGCAGATTCAACTAGAACCAAATACCCCGGGCCGTGTTTGATTGCTTGGGCATTGAAGACTCGAGTCGGAAAGACACCATGATAGACCGGGACGTCAGGGGTCACATTAAGTCGGCGTTTGAGATCCCAAGCTATGGCAGAGATCACTAGGTTTGCGTCGCCCGACTCCATTTGCTCGAATCGTTTTTCTGCTTCATGCTGCCGGCCAATCTTTAGTATGAAGTCGAGAAAAGCAAAGGGAGAGGGTGACGTTATTGCGCGCCGCATGTCGTCATACTGTGAAAATATATCCGGACGCAAACGGTTCCGAAGCGATATGATCGACGCCGCAGTCTTGTCTGACCAAAGCTCAGGGCGAAAAATTGGACTGACGTCCTTCTCGCTCAACTCGTATTCTGCTAGAAGGTCTAGATAATCTTGTTTTGATGCCATGCGATACGTCCTTGCTCATATCGTTTTGTCGAGAAACGGCAGCTGCTCTGCTTCCGGAATCGTCTCCATCACGGTGGACGGCGATTCTCGGGCCTCTTCTAGGAGGCGTTCTGGTAGCGGAATGGGCAGGGCAGCTGGACCGCGCTGACGAGGCCCATAGTCTTTCTTGACTGCACCTAACCAGCTCTTACGTAGTCTGACCAAGCGGAAGAAAGGTGTGAGCCTTTCTCCGATCCATTGAAATCCTATCTGTTGCTTCCGAGCGACTGACATAGTTGTTGAAATGTCAGCGATGGTCATGCGTCCCGCGCCGATAGAAGCGTTCAGTCGCAGCTCGATTAATGCGCCGCTCTCGGCTGCAGCTAAAACGGTGCCACGCTCCACGGAAACCACGTCGGTAACCGCAACTATTAATCGTTGCGTAAATATGCGCACCCTGTTAGCGGGCTGCGTATCGAGTGAATTCCAGTTGAAAGAAGGAGAGGATGAGGTCAGTGCGCTTCTGGATGGATTGCAGGATGTTCAA
>Ga0187893_10002947_pt1 | contig 35891 bp, 21 predicted proteins | sample MA1701074metaG_FD_139574 | JGI IMG/M metagenome (GOLD analysis project Ga0187893, IMG submission 139574) | White microbial mat communities from a basaltic lava cave in the Kipuka Kanohina Cave System on the Island of Hawaii, USA - MA170107-4 metaG ...
GACAGGATTAACAGGATTTTGAGGATTCACATGATTATTCAAAAAAAATCCTGTCAATCCTGCTCATCCTGTTAATCCTGTCCAATATCTTCCCGGTTGCTTCCAATGCTTGAAGCCCTCCGACGAGCGGCGTAGTATGTGAAATCGCACACAGCAGTTCACTGATTTCTTCCAGTAGCAGTCAGAGAGGAAACACCCCATGACTGACGATCCTTCTGAAGAGAAACCGCAAAGCGAGCGCAATATCTCAACCGCCAAAGTCGAAGACAGCATTCTCGTCACCGGCAATGAGAATGTTATAACGATCCAGGCACCGCAGACTCGTGAACTATCTCCTCTGCATCAACTGCCCGCGCCGCCGCAGGATTTCACAGGCCGCGCGGAAGAAATCCAAGACCTGCTGGCGAATTTCCATCGGGGCGTTGCCATCTCCGGCCTGCGCGGGCAAGGAGGAGTGGGCAAGACCGCGCTTGCGCTCAAGCTTTCGGAAATCATCAAGGATCGTTACCCCGATGCTCAGTTCTTTCTCGACCTCGGAGGCGTAAGCGCGAATCCTCTTTCTGCCGCAGACGCGATGGCGCACGTCATACGCGCTTATCATCCTCTAGCGAAGCTGCCCGACGGAGAAGATGAGTTGAGCGCGATTTATCGTTCGTTGTTGCATGAAAAACGCGCGCTGCTCGTGATGGACAATGCGAAAGACCGCCGACAGGTCGAGCCGCTCCTTCCGCCTGCCGGTTGCGTGTTGATAGTGACTTCGCGCCAGCATTTCACACTGCCGGGGCTTTATGACCGCGACCTCGACGCGCTGCCAATGGAAGATGCGCGAGAGTTGTTGCTCCGCATAGCCAAGCGAATCGGAGATTGTGCGGACGAGATAGCCGCGCTGTGCGGGCGATTGCCTCTGGCCTTGCGCGTGGCGGCGAGCGCGATAGCCGAGCGACGGAATTTATCTCCGGCTGATTATGCGCGGCGGTTGAGAGATGCAAAGCAGCGGCTCAGTCATTTGAAAGCGGTTGAAGTCGTGTTGAATGAAAGCTGCGAATTGCTGGACGAAGAGAGCCGAAAGCGATGGCTGCGGCTTGCGGTCTTTGCGAAGACTTTTGATGAGAGCGCGGCGGCGGCGATGTGGGAGATGGAAGCGGACGGAGTGAACGAGGGGCTGGGAGATTTGCTGACCTACAGCCTGATCGAATATGACGAGGCGAGCAGTCGTTACAGCCTGCACGACCTCGCGCGGATATTTGCGGACGGGCGATTGAGCGAAGAAGAGCGGGATGCGGCGAAGCGACGACACGCGCGGCATTACTGTCAGACACTTGAACAGGCCAAAGAGCTTTACCTGCAAGGCGGCGAAGGAGTCAAACGCGGGGTGGCTTTGTTCGACGGGGAGCGAGCGAACATAGAAGCGGGATGGGAGTGGGCCGAATCGCTGGCCGAAAGAGACGACGAGGCAGCCGAGTTGTGCCTCGAGTACCCGAATGCTGGAGTGTATGTTCTCGATTTGCGGCAGCATCCGCGCGAGCAAATCAGATGGCTCAACTGTCAACTTGCTGCTGCCCGCAGATTGAAGAAGCGCGATTATGAAGGCGCTGATCTTGGCAACCTCGGCAATGCTTATGCGGATTTGGGCGAGACGAGAAAGGCGATAGAGTTCTACGAGCAGGCGTTGGTGATTGATCGCGAGATAGGAGACCGGCGAGGTGAAGGCGCTGCGCTATGGAATATGAGTCTGAGCCTCGATAAACTCGGCGAGCGAGCGAGGGCGATTGAATGCGCGGAAGCTTCGCTGAAAATACGCGAAGAGATCGAAGACCCGCGGGCCGAAAAAGTGCGCGAGCAACTGGCTGAGTGGCGGCAGAAGGATGAGTGAGAACATTGACTCGATGAGCGCAAAGCCGGACGAGGTGATTTTTTGGAAGACCTAACACGCTGCGCGTTAGAATGTCCGCATATCAACGAAGGAGCAGTTAATCATGGCAACAGTCGTCAGCCCGCCCGAAAGACTCGTCACCCTCTACGGGATCAGTTGGGAAACATACGAGCGCATAATCGCCGAACACGGCGAAAAGGGCGGCACTCGTTTCACCTTCGATAACGGCGCGCTCGAAATAAGAGTGCGATCTTCGCGTCACGAAAAACCTAATCGCGCGCTGGCGGCGCTGGTCGAAGTGCTGGCGGAAGAATTTGATATTGATCTGCGGCGACTCGGCTCCACTACTTTCAAGCGCGAAGACCTTCAAAAAGGTTTCGAGCCTGACTCCTGCTTCTACATCCAAAACTCGGAAGCCATAAGAGGCAAAGATGAAATCGATCTCGCCTCAGACCCGCCGCCTGACCTCATCATCGAAATCGATATAACGAGCGAATCCCTTGACCGCTTTCCTCTTTTCGCCGCAGTCGGAGTGATGGAAGTCTGGCGCTTCGACCGAGCATCCGTCGCCTTCTTCCGACTCGAAGAGGGCGAATATGTGAAGACCCTCAACAGCGTCTCGTTCCCGCCGCTCACCGATGAAATCGCAACCCGCTTTCTCACCGAAAGCCTGACGATGAAAAGCACCGCGTGGCTGCGCCGTGTCCGCCAGTGGGCGCGCGAGCAAAAGGCAAACTGAAAATGTAGCTCCGTAGGAGCGACCTGCCGTTCTTACAAAACAGGTCGCTCCTACGGAGCTACGAAAAATATCGATCAACTCGTTTCTATAAACAGGTCGCCCCTAACGGGGCTGAGTAGTTACAACTGAAAACTGGAAACTGAAAACTGAAAACTATTCGTATCGAAGCGCGATCATCGGATCGACCCGTGTCGCACGTCGCGCAGGGATATAACACGCCGCGAAAGCCACCGCGGCCAGAATCCCCGATACGCCTCCGAAGGTCAGCAAATCAAACCCGCTGACTCCGAACAGCAAACTCGAAATCGCCTGCGTCAAGCCCCACGCGCCCACGAGTCCCACGGCTAATCCTATCGCCGTCATCGTCATCCCCTGCGTGATGACCAGACGCAGCACATCCCCGCGATTGGCTCCCAGAGCCAGTCTCACGCCTATCTCGTGCGTGCGCTGGCTGACCGAGTACGATATCACGCCGTAGATTCCTACAGCCGCAAGCGCGAGAGCGAGAGCCGCAAACGCGCCCAGCAGCGTCGCGGAAATGCTGTACATGAATACCGACCGCGAACGCACCTGCTCCATCGAGAGTATGTCGAAAACAGGCTGATCTTTATCGATTGCCAGAACCTCGTCGCGTATCGTGGGAGCCAGTGTCAAAGGATCGACCCGTGTGCGAGCGACAAGCACCATCGAATTCCACACATCCTGCTCATAAGGCAGATAGTATTCAGGCGTGACCGGCGAGTTCAATTCGTGCTTCACGTCGCCCACGACGCCGATGATCGTCATCCACGGATTGCGCTCAATCGCGCCCGGAAATCTGATGCGATGGCCGAGGGCGTCTCCGTCGGGCCAGAATTTTCGCGCCAACGCTTCATTGACGATGATGACGGGTTGAGAGCCTCCCGTGTCCTGATCCGTAAAACTCCGGCCTCGGATGACGGTGATTCCCATGGTTTGAAAATAATCCGGCGTGCAGACGCGATATCTCCCATCGAAGTCCTGCCCCGGAGGAGGGTCAGGCACTCCTTCGACCAGATAGCTGTTCGATGAATTGGCCCCGCCCAGCGGCAGATAATTGACCATACCTGCCGACTCAACTCCGCCAGTGGCCCGCACACGAGTGATTAGTTCCTGACAGAACGCTTTTCGTTTAGGCTCCTCGCTATACTTCGCTACGGGAAGCACGAAAGCCATCGTCAGAACATTTTTAGGATTGAAACCGGAATTGGTTTCGAGCAGGAGAAGAAAACTTTTCAACATCAATCCCGCTCCCACGAGCAGGACGAGCGAAAGCGCAACTTCGCTGACGACGAGCAGACTGCGCAGACGATGACGACCCGCGCTGTGACTGGTTCGCCCGCCTTCCTTGAGAGCTTCGTTGAGATCGGGTTTCGATGACTGAATCGCCGGAGCGAGTCCGAATAAAATTCCTGTCGCAAGCGACAACGCGAGAGTGAATCCAAGCACCGTCACATCGATGCCCACGCGGTCGAATCCCGGAACGAATTGAGCGACCTGATCAGGCATAGCAGACTTGAGTAGTCTCACGCCCCAAAGCGCGATCAGAACGCCTGCCGCGCCGCCCGCAAAGGCGAGCATCACGCTTTCGGTTATGAGTTGCCTCGCTATGCGAAGTCGACTTGCGCCAAGCGCAGATCGAACGGCGATTTCTTTCGCGCGTCCGGCTGCGCGAGCAAGCAACAGATTAGCGACGTTAGCGCAGGCTATCGCCAGCACGAATCCTACTGCGCCGAGCATCACCAGCAGCACCGTTTTATAAAGCCGAACCGTGTCGTCGAGCAGAGGATAGACATTCGCGCCCCAGCCCGTATTCGTCTCCGGGTACTTCTCAGCCAGTTGCGCGGCGATGGCATCGATATCCGCCTGCGACTGCTCCATCGAGACTTCGGGTTTCAAACGCGCTATGGCGAGATAAGAATGACTGCCTCGACTCTGCGACAACTGCGGCGTGAAGGCGAGAGGCGCGAGTATCTCGACGCCTCGCGGGAAGTTGTACCGCTCATCCATCACGCCGATTATCGTGCGCGTCGTTCCGTTGAGCAGAACGGTCTTTCCGATGATGTCCGGGTCGGCAGCGAAACGGCGCTGCCAGAGGCGATGCGTCAAGATCGCGACCATCTCTTTACCGGGCTGATCCTCATCCGCCGTGAAACCGCGTCCCAGAGCCGGTTTCGCGCCGAGGGTATCTAAAAGATTGGCCGAGACCAGAAACCCCTGAACGCGCTCAGGCGTATCCGAGCCAGTGAGGTTGACGCTCCACCAGCGATAGATGGCGAGGTTTTCGAATGACTGATTCTGCTCGCGCCAGTCGAGAAAATTGGCGACCGTAACTTCATTGTGCTGCACGCCCTGACTCGGAAGTTTGTCCCATATAGCGACCAGCCGATCAAGTTCGGGAAAAGGCAGGGGGCTGATGAGCAGCGCGTTGACGAGGCTGAAGATCGCCGTATTGACGCCGATGCCAAGAGCTAGGGCGAGGACTGCGATGGCAGTGAAAGCGGGCTTCTTCGCCAGCATTCGAAATCCGTAGAGCAGGTCTTTCCAGAGCGTTTGCATGATCCCTCCCAAACAGGCCGCTGATGCGACGAGGCACACCTCCGGCCTCGACATTTTTGGACTGGCCTTGTTTCAGGTTAGCCGCGTTGTGTCTTACTACGTCGCCGGGTTGCGCATAAGTTCCGTAATCAGAAGTCATTCGAATGCGGAATGCGGAGTCGATCAATTCCGCATTCCGCACTCAGCCTGCTACTCGCGCCTGAGCGCGATCATAGGATCGACCCTTACGGCCCTCAGCGCAGGCACGAAACAGGCTCCCAGAGCCACTGCTGCCAGTACCACCGATATGCCGATGAAAGTCGCCGGGTCAGTCGGGCTGACCTGATAGAGCAGGCCCGACATCAATCGGGTAAGCAGCAGAGCCGCCGCCGCGCCTGTCGCCAGACCGATCAGAGTCAGCAGCATCCCGCGGCCCAGGATCGCGCGCATCACATCACCGGGCGCGGCTCCGAGCGCAAGGCGAATCCCTATCTCGTGAGTTCGCTCGGTGACTGAATAGCTCATCACGCCGTAAATCCCTACTGCCGCCATAATCATCGCGACCGAAGCGAAGACCGCGAGCAGCAGAGTGTAGAGACGAGGCTGCGCTACAAGGTCGGAAAGTCTCTGCTCCATCGATTCGGCTCTCGATGGAGGGTGATTGCTGTTGACTTCGCGGATGGCGGTCTGCACCGCATTTCCCATGGTCAGAGGATCAGAGCTATGTGTTCGGATCAACAGCCATGCTGCGAACCACGGCTGCTGCTCGAAGGGGACGAAGATTTCCGGCTTGGCCGGCGCATCAGGCTCATCCTGTTTCATATCGCTTGCGACTCCTACTATCTCGCGCGAGATGCGCTGTCCGAGGTAGCTGATGACGATCTTCTTTCCAATCGGGTTTTCTTCGGAGAAATAATCTCGCGCCATGGTTTCGTTGATGATCGCCACGCGCGGCGCAGCCGGAATATCGCGGTCGTTGAACTCGCGCCCTGAAACGATGCGCGCTTTCATCGTTCGGAAATAATCGGGACTGATGGCGCTGTAACTGGCATTCTGGTCTCCCGAAGGCAGCGGGCGGCTTTCCAGATTGAACGGAAAATTCAGCCCGCCCGGCGTCAGGAAACTCATGACTGAGGCTGATTCGATGCCCGGTGTTTGATTGATTCGTTCGAGCGTCTGCCGGACGAACTGAGTTTTGTTTTGCGCAGGCAGCGAAAGGGTCATCGTCATCAGCCCGCGCGGATCGTAGCCCATGTCTGCGCGCTGCAATCTGACGAAGCTGTTTATGAGCAGCCCCGCGCCCGCGAGCAGCACCATCGCCAGGGCGATTTCCACGACGACCAGCGTGCTGCGAATCCTCTGATGCCGCGCGCCTTCAGAACTGCGAACGCCTTCCTTGAGCCATTGACTTACTGCGGGCTTCGACGCCTGAAGGCCGGGTAGGAGTCCGAATACGATGCCCGTCAGCGCCGACACCAGAAGTGTGAACACCAACACCGCGGCATCGATATGAACATCGTCCTGCGCGCCGCTCATGGATTGAAAGAATGAGCCGGTCTTAGGCAGGAGATTCATCAGAGCTTTTACGCCCGAGGCTGCAATCAGAAGCCCCAAAGCTCCGCCCGCAAGCGCGAGCAGCAGGCTTTCCGTGAGCAGTTGCTTTATCAAATGTCGGCGGGTCGCTCCCATAGCCAGACGGATCGCCATTTCTTTCTGACGCGAGACGGCGCGCGCGAGCATAAGGTTTGCGACGTTGGCGCATGCGATCAACAGAAGGAATCCGACCGCGCCCATCAGCATCAAGAGAGCGTACCTGCTGTCGCGCACCTGATGCTGGCTCAGAAGCGTAAGCTGAACCGTCCAGTTCTGATTGTCCTTCGGATGCGCTTCTTCGAGAGATGCGGCGATGGCTTTCATTTCGGATTGCGCGGATTCGATTGTCTGATCTTCGTTTATTCGCCCGATGGCGGCGAAGTAGCGATTGGCGCGAAAAGTCATTTCGCCGCTGTCGCGCGCAAGAGCCGTCCACGCCTCGGCGTGGCTGGGATACTTGAAACCCGGCGGCATGATGGCGATCACTGTTACTGAGCCTCTGTCAGTTTCAATGGCTTTGCCGACTATCGCGGGGTCGCCTGAGAAGCGGCGCAGCCAGAGGCGATGACTCAGGATCATCGAGCGCGGCCCGCTCTGAAGACCTTCTTCCTCGGTGAAGAAGCGACCCATCAGAGGCTCGACGCCGAACACATCGAAGAAGTTCACCGACACGCGGGAAACAGCTATCGATTCCGCGCGATCCTCGCTCGGCAGATTGTAGCCATCGCCCGAATAAACGGCGAGATTCTCGAACGTCCGGCTTCGCTCCTTCCAGTCCCAGAAGTCAGCAGGCGACACTGCGCCGAAGATGCCTTTGCCGCCCTGCGGATTCATCGATTCGACGGCGACTATTCGCTCAGGGTTTTTGTAAGGAACCGAGCGCAGCAGCACGCCATTGACGACGCTGAATATCGCTGTATTCGCGCCTATGCCGAGCGCAAGCGCGATCACGGCGACAGCGGTGAAGCCGGGTCGCTTTATCAGCATTCGAATTGCATAGCGAAGGTCTTGCCAGAGCGTTTGCATAAATCCTCCAAAGGAGTCAGAGGTCAGGGGTCAGAAGTCAGGAGTCAGAATAATAAAACCGACCGCTGAAAACTGAAAACCGAAAACTGAAAACTATTCATACCTAAGCGCAACCATCGGGTCTACGCGGGTGGCCCGTCGCGCAGGGATATAACACGCCGCGAGAGTGACGACGAAGAGTAGTGACGAAACGAGCAGAAAGGTTGCAGGATCGCGCGAGCCGACTTCGAAAAGAAGGCTTTCGATAAATCGGGTCAGCGCGAAGGATGCCGCAATGCCTATTGCCACACCAGTGATAGCCATCAGCGCGCCCTGACCGATGATCATACGCAGCACATCACTGCGATTGGCTCCCAGAGCCATTCGTATGCCTATCTCGCGTGCGCGCTGGCTGACCACATAAGACATCACGCCGTAGAGTCCCACGAGCGTGAGCGCGAGAGCGAGGGCGGCGAAGCTGCCGATCAACACTGTATAGAAACGATCCGCAGCCATCGCTTCGCCGAGTACTCCGGCCATCGCCTGGAGGCTGATTACAGGCTGAGTCGGGTCGACTTCGCTCACCGCTTTTTTAATCGAAGCGAGATCGAGCGGCGCATCGCTTTTGACGATGAAGCTCGCAGGAAAGACGCGGCTCGAATACTGAGTCATCCCGTCCGAAGCCTGCGATTGCGGGATGAAGATGACCGACGGATAGCTCTCTTTCAGTCCGAGCATCTTCACCGATCCGACGACCCCGACTATCTGCTGGCACCCTCCCTTAGCGCACCATTTGTCGTCGCCTATGGGCGACTGATTCTGCCAGTATTTTCCCGCCAGCACCTCGTTGACGATCATCACCAAAGGCGCGCCCTTCGTGTCCGTTTCGAGAAAGGATCGTCCGGCGCGAACGGGTATGCCCAGCACTTCGAAGAAGTCAGGGCTGACGGCCCAGAATTGAACCGTTTCCGTATCGTCTTTTATTCGAATTCCCTGCCTCAGTCCTCGCCCCGGAGGAAGGCTCGACGCGGCGGCGGCTGATCTGACTCCGGGCAAGGCTCTGAGTCGCTCGATGACCTGCTCTTCGAAGCTCCACACATCCGCCGAGGTCTTGTATTTTTCAGGCGGCAGCGACATCCTCATGGCCCACACGTTTTGCGGATCGAAACCGAGTCTCACCGCGCGCAATTCGAACAGGCTACGGATGAGCAGCGACGCACCCGCAAGGAGGACGAGCGAAAGCGCGACCTCTGTGATGATGAGCGCGCTGCGCAGACGATGACGAACCGCGCCCCCGCGCCCGCCCTGCTTGAGCGCAACCGTTAGGTCTGTCCTCGAAGCTCTCAACGAAGATACAAATCCGATCACGATGCCTGTGAGCAGCGAAATTGTGAGCGCGAACGTCAGCACGCGAAAATCTATCGCGGCTGTGTCTTTTGTAGCCGCGCCTTCCGGGTTGAGGGCGACCATAGCGTCTGTGATCCAACGCGCCGCAAGCAGTCCGGCCACGCCTCCCGCAGCCGCGAGCAGAAGGCTTTCCGTGATCATCAATCGCAGTATGCGCCAGCGGCCCGCGCCGAGAGCCGCGCGAACGGCCATCTCTCTTTCACGAAGTGTCGTGCGAGCGAGCAGAAGATTTGCGACGTTTGCGCAGGCTATCAAAAGGACGAGACCGACGGCTCCGAGCAGTATCAAAAGAGTCGGGCGCGAATCGCCCGTGAGCCATGTTTGATACTCGTCGAGTCGCGCCCCGCGAAACTCTCTCCCTGTATTTTGAGGAAACTCCTGGCGAAATGATTCGACAACGGAATCGATTTCAGCTTGCGCCTGACTGATGGCGATATCGGATTTGAGTCGCGCGAGCATCTGAAAATTCTCGCCCTGATCGGCTGAATGAATCGAGAGAAGCGGCATCCACAAATCTGCTTCGGGAGTGAATCTGAACTCTTGAGGAAGAATGCCGACGACTGAATAGGGCTGGCTGTTGAGTTCGATGCTGCGCCCTACGACCCCTGCATCGCCGCCAAAATAGTTTTGCCATAAGGCGTGACTTAAAATGACGACGCGCCCTGCGTCAGGGCGATTTTCTTCGGGCAGGAATCCGCGACCTAAGAATGGCGAGACCGCAAGCACGCGAAACAAATCTTCGGAGACGGCCAATGCCTCGACTGATGCCGCCTGCTGGCCCGTCCACAGATTGAACGTCGAAGGAAAAGAATAAGCCGCCGCGGCTTCGAAAGAGGTCGAATGCTCTTTGAGAAAAGTAAACGACTTTATCGTGAGAGCGGAGTTTCCGCCCGCGGGCGACAACCACGAGACGTGCGCTATGCGATCCGCGTCAGGGTATGGCAGCGGACGCAGGAGCGCGCCGTTGACGAGGCTGAAGATTGCAGTATTGGCTCCTATACCGAGCGCAAGAGTCAGAATGGCGACGGCAGCGAAACCGGGATTTTTGCGGAGCATCCGCCCTGCGTACTTCAAATCCTGAAACAGAGTTCCCATATCGATTTCCTCCGATCAGTTTGCAACTTCATCTTTTTCATGAAGGCTGTTTGTGATGCTGGCATACAGCGCGTCGTAGAGAAACGAAGCGCGCGCGACGGTTTGGTGATCGTCTGTTGCGACCTGCGGAAAGCCTCGGCTGATGAGGGCCAGTCCGCGGGCTGCCGGATGCCGGTCGAGTTGATCTTTGAAGTCAGCCGCCTGCACGATGCGCGCCATCTCGATCAACGCGGGATCGTGAGCGAGCCGCTCATGAATGATAGCGGCGAAAGAGCAACGGCCCGCAGCGTCCTTGTGCGGGTAAGTCGCGCCGGGAGCATCGAAGCCTGTGGCGAGGCTTGCGGTCTCGGTTGCTGCGACTTCTTCTGCGGGTACGAAAAGGAATTCAGCCTGCGGGTCGAGGAAGCGGCGGATGAGCCAGCAGGTGGCCGTCCGGTTGACCCGGATTTCCGTGCGTGTAACCCATTTCATGTTGATGCCTCCAGAGTTTCTCTGTTGGGAACCGATATGCGCCATCAGTCGGCGAAGTTCAGCCTGATGCCTGCACCCTCCGCCCTTTCATAAACGATGGCCGCCGCCGCCACATCCTGCAAAGCCGTGCCCGTGCTGTCGAAGATAATAATTTCTTCTGCCGTCGCGCGCCCCGGCCTTTGACCGGCGATCACTTCGCCAAGCTCCGCATGAATATCCGATTCGGTCATCAGGCCAAGCGCGATGGCGTGATGCAAATCTCCTATGACCGCGCATTGAGTCAGATTGTCGACTATGACTTTGCTTGTCGCCATCAGACGGGGATCGATCTCCTGCTTCTCTTCATTGTCGGCTCCGACTGCGGCTATGAACATTCCCGAAGGGATGTCCGATTGATTCAGGAAATATTTCTTCGACGGTGTGCATGTGACGCAGATATCGCTCTTGCCTACGGCTGCGGCGAGATCGCCCGTGGCTTTCACTTCGATTTGCAATTCGCTTGAAAGCTCATCCGCCGCGCGCTCGGCCTGACTATGATCCGTGTCGAAGAGATATACGGTTTCAATCGGTCGCACCCTTGTCAGCGCGCGCAATGAAACCCGGCCCTGATTACCACAGCCGCAGATGGTAGCGACCTTTGAATCCGGGCGAGCGAGATACTTTGCAGCCACAGCCGTAGCCGCGCCCGTGCGGAGTATGGTTATTTCAATCGAATCCATAAGGGCCAGCGGGTAGCCGTTCTCCGCATCGCACAACAGTATGACGCCCTGAATGTTGGGCATCCCGAATCGCTCTTTGTTATGGAAAAAATTCCCGTTCACTTTCGCGGCGAAGTAAGGCCGCGCAAGTTCCAGCCCCGCGGCCTTGATGTGAAATCCGCCGTCACGTGCGTGAACGCCCAACACTCCCGGAGGCAGGGCGCGGCCTTCGGCGTGCGCCTTGAATGCCTGCTCGACGGCGGCGATACATTCATCGAGTCGGAGCAACGCGGCCACCTCCCGACGAGAAATCAGCAAAGTTCCATTCGATTTCATAACTCTCCTTTCACCGCCTCAGTCGAAAGCAGATCGACGAGGTTCGATTCAGGCTCGATTTCGACCGGCAAGTGACCGCGACGAAAGATGCGCGCCGCCGCGATCCCTTTGAGACGGATCGATCCCGTTTCTACACAAAGCATCGTGCCTTCGCGCAGCCCGATCACAGGGGCGTCGTTCTCTTCGAGGAATTGAGTGATGCGCTCTTCCTGAGTTTCGCCCATGTGCGTTGAATGAGGATCGGGGTCCTGATAATGCGGGCTGATCTGAAAGCCTACAAGTCTCAAAGCGTCGAAGGAAGGCGGCTCGACAACCGGCATATCCTTCGTCGTCTTCAAGGTCGGGCAGGCGACAATCGAACCCGCGCTCGACCCGATGTAAGGCATGCCTTCCGACACCCTGCCGCGAATCGTAGCGAGCAGATCGGAGTCGTATAGCGACTTGAGCAACCGGAATGTATTGCCTCCCCCGATGAATACGACTTCGGCTTCTGCGACCGCTTGCCTGTGGTCAGAGGCTTCCGAGACAGAATCCAACGCGAAGCCCATCGCTTCCATTCGCCGCCGCGCCAGCGCCGTATAAGCCTCGCGGTCGTACATCGCAAAGGGGACGAACAGCACGCGATCTGTCGCGCCCAGAAAATCTTTGATCTCTCGTTCAGCATGATCCAGATACCCGCTGCCGTGAAGCGTCGAGTTGCTGATGAGCAGCAGTCTTTTGTTTCCGTTTTCGACTTCTGACATATTTTACCTCCGTCATTTCTGCGTCCGGCTTCACAGATTGATCGCTGCCCGACAAAGCCCTATCAGCCCGCCGATGATTACTACCCACAACACATTCGCTTTGAATCGGAACAACGCCACGAAAGCCGCAACGCTCATCGATGCCGCGAACCAGTCCGTTCCGCCGCTGAGTCCATGCGGCCAGATAACCGCCGCGCCGAATATGAGCGCGAGATTCAAAATCACGCCCACGATGGCCGCCGTGATGCCAGTGAGCGCGCCTTTCAGATTTTCATTGCCGCGCAATGACTCTATGTGAGGAGCGCCGAGGAAGATGAAGATGAAGCAGGGCAGAAAAGTCGTCCACGTGGTGATGAGCGCGCTGATGATGCCGCTTGCGGCTGGCGCAAGCCCCTGCGGATGATTCCATCCCGCCATAAAACCGACGAACTGCAAGACCATGATCAACGGGCCGGGCGTGGTCTCTGCCAGCGCCAGTCCGTCTACGGCCTGTGTTTGTGAAAGCCACCCGTAATCGGCGACCGCCGCCTGCGTGACATAAGCAAGCACGGAATAAGCGCCGCCGAATGTGACGAGCGCAGCCTGCGTGAAGAAGCGGTACTCCTGCGCGTAGAGGCTCGACCATCCGCGCCACCACGCCAGCGCGAAGAACGGCACGGCCCAGAGCGCAAGCCCCGCTGCAATCGTCCGCAATGCGCGAGAGCGCGAAGGCCGAGTGTGCGCGGGGCGCGAAGCGTTGTCATCTACGATGGCGGATTCAGGCTGATCTTTCCTGCTTTGCGCGACACTCGGGCGCAGTCGCGTCGCCGCCAGTCCGACCAGGCCAGCCGCGAGAACGATCAGAGGGAACGGGATGTGAAGAAAGTATATGCTGATGAAAGCTGCTGCTGCGATCAGATAGTGCGTCCGTCGGGTGAGCGCGCGACGGCCTATCTTCAACACGGCTTCGACCACGATGGCAACGACCACAGGTTTGAACCCGGCCAGCGCGCCCGCGACAGCCGCGACATTGCCGAAGGCCGCATAGATGTACGAGAGCGCGAGCAGTATGAATATGGATGGAATGACGAAGAAGGCTCCGGCGACGATGCCACCCGGCACGCGATGCAGCAGCCAGCCGATGTAGATTGCGAGTTGCTGCGCCTCCGGGCCCGGCAGCAGCATGCAGTAATTGAGGGCGTGCAGGAATCTTTCCTCGCTGACCCAGCGTCGTCGCTCGACCAGTTCACGATGCATGATGGCGATCTGACCCGCCGGGCCGCCGAATGAGATGAACCCAAGTTTGACCCAGAAGCGAAACGCTTCGGCAAAAGAGACTTGATCACTTCCGCTTGCTTCGCCTCTGAGCGACACCGCGTTTTTTGTCAGCAGGTTTTCTGATTTTTGCTTCATGCTCCCGCCTGAGCAATTCGTACAAACCATCGAAAATGGGATGACACGTTTGCGCAAGTTTGCGATCATCCTTCAACGATTCGGCCAGCCCGCGTATGATCGCGCTGAGTCCGGCGGCTTCCGTCCGGTTGAACTTGCCGTCCTTGAGGTCTATGTCGTGAACGATCTCGGCCATCGAACGCAGTCCCGCATCGTCGCTCAATCCGAACTGTCGGATCATGGTTTCGAAAGTGCAATCCTCGCCCTGATGCGTGAACTCGCCGCCGTACATATCGAATCCGGTCGCGCCTTCGATAGTTTCTCCTTCGGCGAGGAAGAAGAATCGCGCTTTCGGATCGATGAACCTTTTGATCAGCCAAACAGTGGCCAGACGATCAATGAATAGGTTGCGGCGCGTCATCCATCGCCGCCCCTGATACTGAGCCGCACTCACTGTCGCGCCTCGGATGAGACCCTCTGCGCGGGCGCTTCGATTCTGCGCGCCGCGCAAAATTTTCTGACAACGCTCCGAAGCCGCTAACGCTTGGGTGCGACCCGTTGCGTCGAAAAAGTCTGTGCTGAGTATTCGCTCAAGTTCCTTGTGCAGCTTGTCGAATTCGGCTTCATAGTGGCTGATCCGCCCCGTAGAGAGATGCCCGCCGCGCCTCTGCTCGCGCACAGCGCCCGTGAGAGCGTCCATATCCGCCGTCACCTGCGCATACTCCTCGTTTCGCGCCTTGCGGAAAGCGGCCATAATCTCGCGATCAGTTTTCCCCTCGACTGCGCCCGCGCGAAAGACCGCAGCTTCGCCCCCCGACGATTCGATCTCCTGTTTGAGCCATTGAAAGTCTTCGTGCGTCTTCTCGTTGAAGGGCAGCGCGTAGACCGAGTTTTTGATCGGCACTACGCCGAGCTTCTGCAACTTGCGCCAGATTCGGACGCGCAGGTTTGTTGGCTGCGGCGGCAACTGATGGATGAGCAGCATCCACTTCTGATCCTCGTTTTGATCGCGACTTCCAGTCTTCATCTCCAGATTGTCCGAATGAGCAAGCTTCGCTCCTGTTTTTACAGTCGTAAAAATGTAACGGCATCGAGTATGTAACGAGTGTTGTTTTTTTGCAAGGGCAGGAAGTTTTATTTTTTGGAAAAGTATTGACGCTTTTTTTTGGAGTGCGGTGACTTGTCACCGCACTCCAAGCTCATTCGTGAATCCGATTGACGTTCACACTGTGACATTGCCCTTTCATTGCCTGTTCGCATCAGGAGCGATCCGCTACGGTGTAGAGGGCGATTCCCCAGAAGTTTATGTCCGGCGGAAGTGCGTTCCATCGGTCGAATGAATGTGAATCGTCGGATTTGTACCTGAGCCTGTAACGACCTGCCGGGAGCGTGATGATGGTGTCGACCTTGCGATTTTTTCCTGCGCCCCCTCCGTGAGCGGTCTCTCGTATTTGCATCTGCCAGACTGTCTTTCCTGTCTCCGCGTTTTCGATCCACCCGTAATCGAAAACCTCGCCTCCCTGTCCTTCTCCCATTGCGAAGATGCGAACGCTCTGCTCGCGAGCGAGCGAGAATTCGACCCTCTGGTCTGCGTCATCCGCCACGCGCAGTATCTCGGCGATAGCAGGTTTACGGGCAAGATCATCAGGCAAACCTTTGGAATACACCGCGCCGTATGCCTTGAACAGACGAGATGATTCAGCGGTCTTCCCGACGCTTGCGTACATCCTCGCATGCACGAGCAACTCTTTCTTCGAGAGGTCGCCGTGAGGTTTGTTCGCAGCCAGCTTCAGTTGTTCCTGTAATTCGGCGGTTGGGGCTTCCCAGTTGATATCGGGCGCAGGCTCCCGGAATATTTCCGGGAATATGAATGTTTTGAGGAAAGCCAGACCTACGGGCGAGCTTGTCACGTCACCGGCTCCGAGGTCTGTGGGCCGACTGAGATTGTCCGTGTTCGCCATGGCGATGAAGGTGATATTTCTTTCCGGCACTTTCAATATGAGCGACGAGTTGCACGTCCAGTATCCGTAATGCCAGAGGAGTCGCAAGCCTTTGTAATCCTGTGTGAACCATCCGAGACCGTAGGGGAGCTTTTCGCCTTTCGTGGAAGTCATCGGAGTGAAGGCGAGTTGTTGAGTCTCTTTGCTGAGAAAGCGATTCCTGTCTATGGCGATATCATACTTCGCCATATCGAGGACGGATGAGATCAATCCCGCAGACGTGCTGAAGCCGGTCGGGTACTTCGATTTCACGGGGTTGAACTTTCCGTCGAGCGCGTAGGGCGCGGCCATTCGAGGCGAGACCGCGTCGAATCTCTGCTGATGTTTTTCGGTGATGAGCGCGGTCGTTAGCGGCGACTCGTGGGTGTGAACGAGTTTCCACATCCCGTCCTGTTTATGCCAGACATAGGATGCTCGACGCGGCCCTTCGATGCGGGGGCTTTGACCGAGCGGAGTGAGAGTCACGGTCAGGATGCAGGTCGTCAACGCGGTATCGCCATAGACGGCGGATTCGAGATTGCGAACTTCAGGATCGATTTTGAGGCCGGACTCGAAGAGCGCGCGCAACTCGTTGAGGTCTGTGAACACGGTGGCCAGTCCGCCATTGCCGCGAAAGCTGTTATGTTGCGGCGAGATGTGGCGTTCGATCTGCTCGACTTTGCACGCGCGAAAGGCAGCCATCAGATTCATCATCGCGGCTTTCACTTCCGCTTCCGCGCTCGGGTCTGCGCCGTTGGGAGATTTCGTTTTCACCACGGGCGGGACGTTTGGCGCAGTATCATTCATTTCGAGCGGGTCCAAAATATTGGCTATCAAAAGTTCGGCGAAAGATTTCCCCGTCGCCTTCTGAATGACCTTATCGAGTTCGGCGAATCGGTTTCCGTTGTAGCTGTACCGCTCGCCGGGATCGCCTTCTGAGGTGTGCGAGAACAGGTGTTTGACTCTGATGACGCCTTCGCTTTCGAGCGTGATGCCGTACTTCGAGACGGGATCGTCGAGTTTGACTCGTCCCTCCTGAATGAGTTGCATAAGGATGGTCGAAGCGAAAGTCTTGGTCAGAGAGGCGAGGTGATAAGAGGTGTGTTCGGTCGCCGGAATTTTTTTCTCAAGGTCGGCAAACCCGAATCCTTTAGCCCAGACTACTCGCTGATCTTTGACAATCGCGGCTGAGAGCGCAGGAATTTTCAACTCTCCTCTGAGATGTTCGAGCCGTTGCTCAAGGCTGGTGATTCGCTCGGCATCTGAAGGCGAAATCATCGGTGCGCTCGCAGGCTTTGCGGATGGAGCGTGTCGGGCTTGTGGAGTTGTCGCCAGCAGAAGTAACACAATCAGCATCAGTGACATTTTGGATTTCATATCAACCTCCATTCGATACATGAAACGAGTCAGATTATTCGCATCTGAGCGCGATCTGCGGGTCTAGGCGAGCGGCCCGATGAGCAGGGAATAGACAAGCCACGAACGCCACGCTCAACAACAGCACAGCAATCAAGGCAAAAATCAGCGGATCGGTCGCGCTCACTGAGTAGAGCAGGCTCTCGATCAACCGCGTCAGGGCGAAGGCTGCGACCAGACCTGTTGCAACGCCAATCAATGCCGGAGTCATTCCACGCCCGACCATGAGATTGAGTACATCTCTGCGATTGGCTCCCAGAGCCATTCTCACGCCGATCTCGCGCGTGCGCTCAGTGACCAGGTAAGACATCACGCCATAAATTCCGACAGCCGCAAGCACAGCGGCAAGCGCGGCGAAAGCCGCAAGCAGCGATGTGGAAAAACGTCGATCAACGCTCAACTCCCGGACGGACAGTTCGAGCAGCTTGAATGAGTGAATCGGCTGATCCGGGTTTATAGCGGCAACCTCCCGGCGCAGGGCCGGAATCAGACTCGTCGGATCGCCTGACTGCGCGCGCACGACCATCGCCATAGACCACCAGTTCTCCTGCTGATATGGCAGATAGACGCGCGGGAACACTTCGTCTGCGCCGAAGCTGTATGTCCTCCATGCTTTCGTCGCTCCGACTACGCCGACTATTTCGCGCGCCGCGTCGGGAAAGCGAAGATGTTTGCCGAGGGGATTCTCGTCGGGGAAATGACGACGCGCGATAGTTTCATCGATGATGGCGACCGGCTGTGCGCCTTTTACATCGCGGTCAGTGAAGAAACGTCCCGCGCGCAACGGGATTCCCATCGCGCTAAAATAATCCGCGCTCGCGTGATGGCGCGACGCTACTGTCGCAGGCTCACCTTGATCAGCCGAATGTTCTTCGACGGCGACTTTCCATCCGCCATCCTGACTGTTGACGATGCCCGCGTACTCGACGCCGGGGAGGGCCGAGACACGTTCGAGAAGTTGCTGGTAAAAGCTGACGACTTGATCGAATCCTGTGTAGTATTCGCCGAAAGGATCGATCCGTGCCGTCAGCACGCCCGCAGGTTCGAAGCCGCGAGGGGCGTTCGTCAATCGCCAGAAACTTTTGATCATAAGCCCCGCGCCCGCCATCAACACCATCGCCAGCGCGACCTCTGCGACCACGAGCAACGAACGAAAACGATTCCGCCCCGCTGCCTCGCTGCGACCGCCTTCCTTCAACGCTTCGTTGAGATTCACTTTCGACGATTGAAGCGCGGGAACCAGTCCGAACATGACAGTCGTGACAATCGCGAGCGCAGACGTATAACCGAGCGCCCAGGCGTCAATACTGAGCAACGCTACATTCGAGTTTTTCGCCACGACCGATTCCGGCAATCCTGCAACGAGAAACTCTATCGACCAGCCTGCCATTAGCAACCCGACTGCTGCGCCTGTGAGGGCGAGCATCGCGCTCTCGATCATCAGTTGCCGCACGATGCGCAGGCGGCTCGCACCGAGGGCGGCGCGAATCGCCATCTCTTTGCGTCGAGCCGAAGCGCGCGCAAGCAGAAGATTTGCGACATTGGCGCAGGCAATCAGAAGGACGAAACCGACGGCGGCCAGAAGGATGAATAACATCTGGCTATCTTCTGAGAACAAAACCGTCTGAAGCGGTTCGAGGTTGGCGCCGAGTTTGGCGGTCGTGAAGTTGACATAAGGGCGCAATAGGTTTTCGATCTCCGTGCGAGCCTGATCGTTTGAGACACCTGCTTTGAGTCGGAAAACCTGATGCAGATGAGCATCCGCGTTTTTGCTCAACTCAGCAGGAGTGAAGGCCAGCGTAATCCAAACATCTGTTTTCAGAACGAAGCGAAAGTCGGCGGGCATCACGCCTATGACACGATACGGCTCGCCGTTGAGCAGGATCGAACGCCCGACGGTAGCCGCATCGCCGCCGAATCTTCGTTGCCATAAATCATGGCTGATGACGACGACGTTATTGTTGCCGGGGCGATCTTCTTCTTCGAGAAAGGCGCGGCCCTCGACGGCGGTCGCGCCCAGCACTTCGAAGAAATTGGCTGAGACCTTGAAGCCTTGCAGACGTTCAGGCTCGCCTTCGCCCGTAAGATTAGCGGCCCACGGATTGTTGCCCCATGCTGCGACATCCGCGCAGACAGTGTTTTGACTTCTGAGATTCACAAAGGCGGCTGGGGTTGAAAACCACATCTCGTCGCCCTTCGCGCTTGAGAAATAAAACATCTGCAACTCGTCGGCGTTTTGATAAGGCAAGGGCCGAAGCAACACCGCATTGACGACGCTGAAGATTGCAGTGTTGGCTCCAATACCGAGCGCAAGCGTGATGACGGCGATGAGAGTGAAGCCCGGATGCTTCGTGAGCATCCGCAGTCCGAAGCGGAGGTCTTGCCAGAGTGTGTTCATAGTCCATCCTCAGAAGTCAGGAAGACAGGAGGTGACAGGTGACAGGGAACAGGTTACAGGTGACAGGTGACAGAGTTGAAGATTTCCCGCCTGTAACCTGTAACCTGTCACCTGTTCCCTACACCACTACCGGGATTCGGGTTTGAGTTCCCACAGCACGTTGACGATCACCCATCGGCCATTCCACCGGGCCATGTGAAGGTAATCGATCCAACTCGTGGCGACGACCTTGACGCTGGCGGCTCCCTCGAAGACATCGAGTATGGTCACGTCTTTCTGCTGCTTCTCTTTCGGCGTGGTTTTCCCGCCGCCATTTCTGGTTCCATGCACGAGACTCATCGCGCTCATCTGACCGATGCTGCTTCGGCCTGTTTTGGGATCAGTGCGCACGATTCTTTTTGCTAGTTCGGGATGAAGCGCGCGCTCCATCCGCTCGGCGTTTCCTTCATACCACCCTTCGATATAATCGAGCGCGGTCTGTCTGATGGCCGCAGCGTCCGCTTCAGCGGGGCGGTTTGCGGCAGTCGAGCTTTGAGCCAGAGCGTCAAAGCCAATAAAGCTCACTCCCAATGACAATGAAAGAGCGAGTATCCAGAATCGGTATGCGTGTTTGTTCATTGCGAATCTCCTTGGAATTCAGAAGTCAGAATAAAAAACCCTGTCCCCTGTAACCTGTCCCCTGTTACCTACTCGTATCTGAGCGCGACCATCGGATCGACTCCCCACATCGCCAGCAGCCATCCGAGCATGCCTCCTATCAGAGCGAGCGAGAGGCTTTCGGTCAGCGTCTGCCGGATGAGTCGGAATCGAGAAGCTCCTAGAGCCGCGCGCACGGCCATCTCTTTTTCTCTTTCAGTGGCGCGCGCAAGCAGGAGATTGGCCACGTTGACCGAAGCGATGAGCAGAATGAAGAAGACCGCTCCGAGCATTACAGATAAACTCAATTGCGCGTCGCCGACGATCGACAGCTTGAGCGGTTTTATGATCGGGGCTTTAGGCAGGCTGTTCGGATACTGCTGTTGCAACTGACCTGCAATCTCTTTTGCATCGGCCTGCGCCTGATCGACGGTGACGCCGGATTTCAGGCGACCGATGACGCGCAGGTAATAAGGCGGACGCCCGCGAGGCGGATTATTCAGTCGCAGAGTCGTCCACACATCAGATTGTCCGACAGAAGAGAAACGGAAATCCTTCGCCATCACGCCGATGATGGTGTACGACTCGTCGTTGAGCGTAGTCGTCTCTCCTATCGCATCGGGATCAGAGCGCAGGTACTTTTCCCAGAAGCTGTGACTGACGACGGCTATGCGCGGGCTTCCCGGTTTGTCTTCATCAGGCAGGAATGTTCTGCCGCGCTCGGCTCTGACGCGAAGCACTTCGAAGAAATCCGCCGACACGACTGCGCCTATCACTTCTTCGGGCTGGCTGCCGCCCGTGAGGCTGAAGCGATTTCCGGGAGAGATGGCCGCGACTCGCTCGAAGCTCTGATTGCGTTCCTTCAGCGCGAGGAAATCAGCATTGCCGTATCCGCCCCTGCCTTCAGGCGTCTCAGGGTTGTTGAGAAACATCTGCGTCAGCCTGTCCGGTTCCGCGTAAGGCAGGGGCCTGAGCAGCACCGCATTGACGACGCTGAATATGGCGGTGTTCGCGCCTATGCCTAAGGCGAGCGTGACGACGGCGATGAGGGTGAAGGCCGGTTTTTTCAAAAGCATTCGCAGGCCGAATCGAAGGTCTTGCCAGAGTGTGTTCATCATCATTCCTCAGAAGCCAGGAGCCAGAAGGTGACAGGTTATAGGTGACAGGTTACAGAGTCGAAGATTTGCTGCCTGTACCCTGTCACCTATAACCTGTTCCATATTCTGACCACCGACCACTATTCATATCTGAGCGCGCAGGTCTGGTAGCCAAATGGCGTACCAGAGCGATTGAATGCTTAAATCGCTCGATCAATAAATTTAGGCGGGAGCAGGCAAATACTCTGGCGGAGAGGGTGTGCGATTATGGGAACAAAGAGTCCCATAATCGCCAATTTGCAGACGGGCAGAAGGTTCAATTGACGCGCGGGGTTTTCGAGCATTTCTGCCGCCTGGCGGCACGCTGAATTTAGCCCGGTCTTTGCGTGGCCGGGTCGCTATGCGCGAAAGATACCGCGTCGCATCAGCGACGATTGAATTTTCAATGCTCAACCGTCGCGCGAGCGACGCTTCAATTCATTCCTGTATGGGTTCCGTGCCTTAAAAGACACGGCTACAATCAGGTCGCCGCTAACGCGGCTGAGTTGTGACCACTGACTGACCACACTTCAAATGCGGAGTAGATAAATTCCGCATTCCGCCCACTGCCCACCGCCCACTGCTCACTATTCATACCTGAGCGCGATCATCGGATCGACCCGTGTCGCCCGTCTCGCGGGAATATAACAGGCGAATAAAATCACCAGCATCAGCGCCATCGAAACTCCAAAAAAGGCCATCGGGTCTGTCGCGCTCACTCCATAGAGCAGGCTCTCCATCAATCGCGTCAACACGAGTGCGATGACCAGCCCTATGCTCAATCCTGTCAGGGCCAGCTTCATCCCCTGTCGCAGTATCAGTCGAAATACCGCCATCGGGGTTGCGCCGAGCGCGCGTCGAATGCCCATCTCGCGCGTGCGCTGCGCCACCGAATAGGCCGTCACTCCGTAAATGCCTATTGCCGCAAGCAGCAAGGCCAGCAGCCCGAACCCCCCCAGCAATGTTGCCGCTACACGCGCCGGAAAAAGAGACACGCCCATGTGTTCTTCTACAGTCTTGATGTCGTAGAGCGGAAGCGTGGGGTCGAGCTTTTGCACTTCGCTGCGAATCGCGCCGATCAACAATTGCGGATTCGTTTCCGTGCGCACGACTAAAATATTGTATGACTCATAGGATTGCAGCATCGGCGTGTAGACGAAAGGTTGCGCATCTTCGCCTATCGTCCAGTACTTGCCGTCTCTGGCCACTCCGACTATCTGCAATAACTGCCCGGTTTCGCCGCCGAAGCGGAACCGTTTGCTGGTCGCTTCGTCCATCGAGCTCAAGTCGGGATAAAACTTTCTCGCGAAAGCTTCGTTGACGATCACCACGCGCGTCGATTTGTCCGTGTCCTGACTGGTGAAATCTCTTCCGGCAAGCAGCGGAATATTCATAGTCGAAAAATATTTCAACCCGATTGTCGAGACCATCGCCGAAGGCGCGTTGGCTCCCTTCAACGGCGGCTGGCCCTCGATAAAGACGCTGCTCGATGAATAGTTGAGGCTCAGGGGAAAGAGATTGGTGAGCGAGGCCGAACGCACACCGGGCAACGATTCGACGCGCTCGATGACCTGACGCTGAAACTGTTCCCCTTTGGCCTGATCGTATCCTTGCAGCCCGACATCGAAAGACAGCAACAAAGCGTTCTTCACTTCGAATCCCGGATCGATGGTATGCACCTGTTGCAAAGCGCGAAGCACCAGTCCGGCGGCAACGAGCAGCACCATCGAGAGAGTGATCTGCGCGACTACCATACCGCTGCGCAACCACGAACGGCGATACGATTGCATAGTCACGTCTTTGAGCGCAGAAACAAGCTCCGGCTTCGTCGCCTGTAATGCAGGCACCAGCCCGAACAGCATGCTAGATGTGAAAGATACGGCGAAAGAAAACAGCATCACCCGCCAGTCGGCTTTCAAGACGAGAGTGATCGGAATTTCAATGGGCGGTTTGAAGGCGAGGAATAATTCTATTATCCAGATAGCCAACATCACACCCAGCAGTCCGCCGAGCAGGGAAAGAATCAAACTCTCGGTCAGCAGTTGACGAATCAATCTTATGCGGCTTGCGCCTATCGCCAGCCGGATGGCGATTTCTTTTCTTCGTTCGGTTGCGCGCGCAAGCAGAAGGTTTGCCAGATTCGTGCAGGCGATCAGGAGCACCAGCGCGACGGCTATCATCAGAACTCCGGCGAAACCGGCGAACCCATCGCGTATGGTCGGGAGAATGAAACCGGGCGAAGTGAGTTTGATCTGCTTTCCTTCGTCCGTTTCCGGGTGCTCCTCGGCGATCTGTGCGGCCAGCACGTTTAGCGAAGCTTCAGCCTGCTCTCGGCTGATGCCGGGTTTGAGGTGTCCCGTAGCGAAGATATTGCTCGTGCCTCGGCGATCCAGCCAGTCATTCCCCGGCTCGATCCACGGCTGCATCATCATCGGCACCCAGATTTCCGGCTTGTAAATAAAATCTGTCCCTTGAAAGCCTTCAGGCGTCACTCCGATGATCTCGTAAGTATGGCCGTTGATGATTATCTCTTTGCCGATCACTCCCGGATTTGCGCCGAATCGGTTTTGCCAGCAGGAATAGCTGATAACGGCGACGGGACTTTGCAATCGCGTTCGGTCTTCTTCCTGCGTGAAGGTGCGTCCTATGAAGGCTCTGATTCCGAGCGCGTCGAAATAATTGCCCGAAACCAGATCGCCCCACGCGCGCTCATTCGTGCCATCGTGACTCAAGCTCATAGGCGAGATGCGTACAGCATAAATATCCGACAACGCTTCGTTGCGATCACGGAAATCGATGAAAGAAGGGTGAGAGAAAGCCTGAAGCGAATCATTAGGCCCGACGACGGAAACCGAAACCAGCCTGTCGGGATTGGCAATCGGCAAGGGAGTGAACATGAGCGTATTGACCAGACTGAAGATGGCCGTGTTGGCTCCGATGCCTAAGGCGAGCGATAAAAGCGCGATCAGCGTAAATCCCGGACTCTTTAGCAAACGTCGAATGCCATAGCGAACATCCTGAAATAAGGTTTCCATCTCTTTCCCCCTGACAGATTGTTTAGCGTGCAGTATCGACTACGCACAAAACTGTCAGGAAGGTGCAGGTTCCTTTGACAGGTGACAGGTGACAGGGGACAGGGGACAGGGGACAGGGGACAGGGGATAGGTTACAGGTGACAGGTTACAGGGGACAGGGGACAGGGGATAGGTTACAGGTGACAGGTTACAGGGGACAGGGGTTGATTCGATCCGGTCTTCCCTCTCCCCTCTCCCCTCTCCCCTGTCACCTGTCACCTACTCGTATCTGAGCGCGACTATCGGATCGACCCGTGTCGCTCGTCGCGCAGGAATATAACAGGCCACGAGCGCAACTATAGTCAACAAAACTGCGATCACTCCGAATGTCAACGGATCAGCAGCCTCGACGCCGTACAACATGCTCGTCAGGCTCGCCAGATATTTCGTCAGCACATACGCGCCCACAAGCCCAAGCGCGATGCCGATGAGTGTCAGCGTCATTCCCTGACGAAGGATCATTTTCATCACGTTGCCCTGACTCGCGCCCATAGCCATGCGTATGCCTATTTCGCGCGTGCGCTGAGAGACTGACCACGCAAGCACACCATACAGCCCGATCGATGCCAACTGCTGCGCGAGCAGTCCGAAAAGTGAAAGCAGTTTTGCAAACAATCGCTCCATCGCGAGCGTCTCGTCAGCCTGCTCGATTTGAGTCTTGATGCCGTTGAGCGGCAGATTGCTCTCCACCTCGCGCGCCGCACTGCGAATCGCTGCGACTGCAGCCATAGGATCGCTTGATGTGCGCACCTCGAAAGTCGCCTCGCTGAGTGATCCCAGTGCTTGCAACCATGGCAGGTATGCCGTCGGCGGAATCTCGTCGCGCTGACGAGTATATTTCGCGTCTCCGGCGAGACCGACTATTTCTATCTCTTCGGGCTTTCTCGGATCGAAGCCGAATCGCCTGCCTACAGGGTTCTCGTCCCCGAAGTAGCGACGGGCGAATGTTTGATTCACCACGGCGACTTTCGCCGCGCGTTCGTCATCCCGAATCGTGAGACTGCGTCCGGCGAGGAGCGGAATCTCCATTGCCTCAAGAAAATTTTCTCTCACCCGATGAATGTAGAGATCGCCGCTCGGCGTCGCTCTGCCATCCGTCCCGACTGTTACCCCCGGCAGATAAAACGAGGTATTGCTCGAACTCTGCGCGAGCAACGGATCGCGCGAGAATGTGACCGATTGCACGCCGGGCACGGTTTCCAATCGCTCCGCCATCTGCCTGTACAAATTTGCCCGACGCTCGTTCTTATACCCGATCAGGGCCGGATCGACGCTGAAGAGGAGAAGGTTTCGCGTATTGAATCCCGTCTCGACTCGTTGCAGATTCAATAGCGTGCGGAGGAACAGCCCCGCGCCTACGAGCAGCAATAAAGACACAGCTACCTGAGCTACGACGAGCGATTTACTGAGCAGCGAGCGCGAAGCCATACTTGAACTCCTCACGCTGTCTTTGAGCGCGGGCGTAAGGTCTACCCTCGTCGCGCGCCACGCCGGAGCGATGCCGAAGAGAATTCCGGTCAGCATCGAAACGATCATCGTGAAACCGAGTACGCGCATATCAAGACGGGCATCCAGCGCGCTCATCCCTCTTCCGCCCCAGCCGCCGACCGACAGCAATCCGTCTTTTATCCAGAGGGCAAACAGTATGCCGAGCGCGCCGCCCAACGCCCCGAGCAGCACGCTTTCCGTGAGCAGTTGTCGGATCAATCTGAATCGGCCCGCTCCGACGGCCAGCCTTACGGCGATCTCTCTTTGGCGCGCTGCCGCGCGAGCCAGCAACAGGTTAGCCACGTTGGCGCACGCGACGACCAGCACCAGAATGACTACGCCTAATAAAATGAAGAGAGGTCGCTGATAAAACTGCCGCGTGAACATCTCGCCCTGACTCCCGGAATCGACGCCGAGCAGAGGATAATCTTTCGGATCGAGCGGCTGAAGGACATTCTGTATTCCCCGCGCCTGCAAGACTGCCTGCCGCGCCGCGCGATGTTCTACGACGGATTGATGAAAGATGGCTTCAAGGCTCGCCTGCGCTTGCTCTGCGGTCGCTCCCGGATTGAGTCGGCCCATCATTTTTAGCCACCAGGTTGCGTCCGTCATGCGCGAGCGTTCGGCGCTGAGTTGCGGCTCCCACGCTATGGGGATAGAAACGTCCATCGATTGGCCCACCTGCATCGCTCCCTCAAAGCCCTGCGGAGTGACTCCGATGATCGTAAACGACACATTGTTGAGATTGATCTGTTTGCCGATTACAGATGCGTCGCCGCCGAAACGTCGCTGCCAGTAACGATGACTCAGCACGAGGACGGGGCTGGCCTTAGCATCGTCATCTTCTTCAGCGATCACGCGACCAAGCAAAGGCGGCACCCCTAGCGCCGAGTAGTAATTGCCCGATACCGCCTGCCCGCTTACGACCTGAGCTTCTCCGTCCGCGTTCACGTTCAAAGCTACATTGCCGAAAGCGAAAACATCCGCGGGCGCGCCCTGCTGCTGGCGAAACGCAGTCAGCGTTTGATAAGGGAAGGATGTCCTCACCCGTCGCCCTGACTCATCGCGGGAGCCGCTTCCAGAGTAGGAGCCGGGACTGAAATTTTCTCCCGCGATCCATTTGAAAAGCACCAATCGATCCGGCTCTTTGACCGGAAGCTCTCTGAGCAGCACGGCATCCATCACGCTGAAGAGCGCAGTGTTCGCTCCAATCCCCAAAGCCAGCGACATAATGGCGATGGCCGTCAGGCCGGGAGTTTTTATCAACATCCGCGCGCCATAGCGCAGGTCTTGCCAGAATGTGTTCATAGTCAGTTTCCAGTTTCCAGTTTTCAGTTTCCAGTTTTCAGTCTCCGGCTTTCGGTTTTCAGTTTTCAGGAACCCGATACCGCTCTCCGGGCTGAAAACTGAAAACTGGAAACTGGAAACTGGAAACTGGAAACTATTCATAGCGAAGCGCGACCATCGGATCAACTCTCGATGCTCGACGCGCGGGCAGATAGACCGCCGCAAGCGCGACCAGAGCGAACAGCACCGCTATGCCCGCGAACGTAGCGAGATCAGCCGCGCTCACGCCATACAACAAACTCTTCATCAACCGTGTAAGCGCCAAAGCCCCGCCGACTCCGATGGTGATGCCGACCGCTGCCAGCTTCATGCCTTGACCTATGACTAGCCGCAGCACATCGCTGCGATTGGCTCCCAGAGCCATTCTCAGGCCGATCTCGTGCGTGCGCTGCGAGACTGAATAATTCATCACGCCGTAGATTCCTATGACTGCGAGCGCGACGGCGAGAGACGCGAACAGGATGAGCAGGAGCATCGCAAAGCGACGAACGCCTGTCGAATCCTCTATCAGTTCCTCCATCGTTTGAACCTGATAGACGGGCTGATCTTTGTCTACTTCTCGGATCGCGCTCTCAATCGCGCCGACCATAAGTTTAGGATCGCCGACGGAGCGAATCACGAGATTCATTCTTCGATAAGCCCAGGCAAACTGGCCGAGCGGGAAATATGCTTCCGGCTTGATCTCGGCATCGAGCGACCCCTGAGCGGAATCCTTCACGACTCCTCGGACGGCAAACCATGGGTTTTTAGAATCCGCGCGGCCCCTCTTTATGCGCTTGCCCACCGGGTCTTCGTCGGACCAGAAGCGGCGGGCCATCGCCTCATTGATGATGACGACGGGAGGCGTATTCGTCCATTCTTCGCCGGAGAAAAATTCTCCCGCCACGAGAGGTATGCCCATCACTCGAAAATAATCCGCGCTGATGGTTCGCGTATCGATGTTCTGCGTCTGCATATCAGCCGGTATCGCGTTGCTGTCTATCGTCACAGTCCAGTCTTCGGTGAAGACGAAAGGCGTGTGAGACGTGACGGCTACGCCTTCGACTCCCGGAAGGCTGCTGACCCTCTCGATTGCCTGCTGAAAAAATACAGCGTTCTGGCTTCCGTCCTTCGATTTTGCGGGAGAGCGATTGAGCCGCATCGTCAGAAGATTTTCCGTCTCCATACCGGGATCGATATTCATCAATCGGGCGAGGCTGCGAATCATCAACCCGGCTCCTATGAGCAGCACGAGCGACAGGCTCACTTCACTGATGATAAGTATGTTCTGCGCGCGGCGATGGCGGGAGCTTGCGGTCGCCCTCTGGCTTCCCGATTTCAACGTCTCCTGAATTTCAGGTTTCGAAATCTGAAGCGCGGGCCACAGGCCGAAGATAAGTGAAGTCGCAAGCGTGACCGAAAGAGAGAAGAGAAGCACCCGTGAGTCGATATGAATTTCCATGCCGGGAGGGAGCGTTCCCGCAGGGATCAACGCAATGAGCGCGTCTATGCCCCAGGCGGCCAAAAGCAATCCGGCTGCGCCGCCCGCGAGCGCGAGCGCCAAGCTTTCAGTCAACATCTGACGGATGAGCCGAAAACGGCCTGCTCCCATCGCGGCGCGGACGGCTATCTCGTGCGCGCGCGACATCGATTTTGCAAGCAGCAGATTCGCTATGTTGGCGCAGGCGATCATCATCACCAGCGCGACTGCGCCGAGCAGTACGAAAAGAACCGTGCGCACCTGACCGAAATAAACTTCACTGACGGATTGAATGTAAAGACTGCGCCCCGCGTATTCGGGATTCGTGCCACTGTAGGATTGCTCCTGCTGTCGGGCGATGGTTTCCAGTTCGGCCTCGGCCTGACTTATAGTCGTTTCAGGCTTGAGGCGGGCCAGAACCGCGAAGGCGCGAGTGGAGCGCGATACCTTATCGAAATCGAATGGGAAGGGAAACCATGCCTCCGATCCGTCGAAACGAAAGCGAGGCGGCATCACTCCGATGATGGTGAAAGGCTCGTCATCGAGAAAGACCTGCTGACCCAAGACGCTCGCCTCGCCGCCGAATCTCTTCTGCCAAAGCGCGTGGCCGATCACCAGCACGCGCTGCCCCTGCGATCCCTGCTCTTCCGCGCTGATCGGGCGACCGATGAAAGGTTCGACTCCGAGCATGGAAAAGAATTCGGTCGATACTTTCGTCGCGGCCACTCTTTCAGGCTCTTCTCCGCCCGTGAGGTTGCGGCTCACAGGTTCGAAGGCCGCTACACGGTCGAATGCCCGACTCTCGGTCAATTCGAGGAACTCCGGGCCGGAAGAGCGCACCTGTTCCGTCACGCCGATTCGGGGCAGTCTTTGACGGACGAGAAAAAGCTGCGACGGGTCGCGATAAGGAAAAGGGTTGAGTATGACGACGTTGACGACGCTGAACAGGGCGGTGCTTGCGCCTATGCCAAGGGCGAGCGTGAGCGCGGCAACAAGTGTGAAGCCGGGACGCCTCGCAAACATCCGCAGGCCGAAGCGAAGGTCTTGCCAGAGCGTTTGCATAGTCCTTCCTCAGAAGCCAGAAGTCAGGAGTCAGAAGTCAGAATAAAAAGCTGACCGCTGAAAACTGAAAACTGAAAACTATTCGTATCGAAGTGCGACCATCGGATCGACTCGTGTAGCGCGACGTGCTGGAAGCCAGCACGCTAACAAACCAATCGCGCCGAGCAGCATTCCAGCCAGCACTAACTTTGCGCCTTGCCCGACGATCAGCTTCAACACGTCGCCGGTCTGCGCGCCCAGCGCCAGACGAACGCCTATCTCGTGCGTGCGCTGGCTGACAACATAGGCCATCACGCCGTAAAGCCCGATGGTCGCAAGCAACACGGCAATCAGGCTGAAACTGCCGACCAGCATCGCGCCGAGTCGTATCGGCGCAAGCGCGACGCTGCTGTTGAGATGGGCGTCGAGCGACTTCACATCGAACACGCGCAGGTCGCTTTCGGCTTGCTCAATACTGATACCGGGCTTTAGTCGCCCGATGCTTTGAAAGTTGTGATTGGCGCGTCCTCGCAGTGTGGTTCCCGGCGCGACCCGTCCGATCATCGAGATGGGAACGTAAGCCGCTTTATCGAGCATCTCCAGAATGCCTTTGAAATTTTTCGGCGCGATGCCGACCATCATAAACGGATGACCATTGAGTTTGACGGTTTCGCCTATGATCTGCGGATTGCCGCCAAAGGCGCGTTGCCAGTATCCATAGCCGAGTACCATCGAAGGATTTGCGCCTTCCACGCGATCTTCGTCAGGCAGAAAGGTGCGCCCGTGAATCGCGTCAACGCCAAGCAGCGAAAAATAGTTGGCGCTGACTACATCTACAATCGCGCGTTCGGCGCGGCCTTCGTGGCTGAGTCCCGCCGACAGCGTCCAGTAGAGCGCCAGATCGCTGAGGGCTTCGTTTTTCTCGCGATAGTCCGAGAAGTCTTCGTATGAAAGCCCGTGCGGGAATTCCAGATAATTATCGCGCATGCCGAGGGCGATGATTTGATGCGGGTCCTTCACAGGCAGCGGACGCAGCAACAGAGCGTTGACGGCGCTGAAGATGGTCGCGTTTGCGCCGATGCCCAAACCGAGCGTGAGTACGACGATCAAAGTCAGTCCCGGTTTCTTTGCGAGCATTCGCGCGCCGTAGCGCAAATCCTGCCAGATCGTCTTCATAAATTTCACCTCACTCGTCTTTTATCATCACTCCTTCTCGACGGCTATCTACTCCGGCCCGCGTGGCCGATAACCGATGGCGAAGGATTGAGCATTCATTTCGCTGCGCGACGAATCATTCATACCTGAACGCCGCCAATGACGACGCCTGTTGTCGCCGGATCAACAGCAAAGGCGGCAAAGGCAAAATTTCACCTGTGCTTGGAAATCAATAGCCGTGCCAGCTTTGCAGCAAAGCCAAATGCTGTGACTATAGGGGCTGATGCTGATCGAGCGGCAGAGAGTTGAAGCGGTGATGTTCGCTTGTGGGATTGTGTTTTCCCGAAAGCGGGATGATTGCGCTTTATACCTCGAAGGGCATCAGTCATTTTCTTTCTTCTTTCCTTCTCCTCCAGAAAGCGGCGTGCTGCGGACAACGGGATTTCGTGCTAAGATTGAGCGCCATATAGAAATTTTCAAAACGAGCAGCTTTCGCAGTGAAAGGATCAAGGAGGATTGCATAGCTATGAAACAACTCGATCAGGTCATGGAAGAGTTGGCTGATTTTGAGCCTGCTAATTTTCCATTCATCAGTCTTTATCTCAACACGCAACCCGATCATCACGGTCGGGCCAACTTTGATTCTTTCGTTCGTAAGGAGTTTCGCGCCCGCGCCAAAACCTATTCATCGCGTTCAGCCGAGCGCGAGAGCTTCGACCGCGATACTGAGCGCATAGAGAAGTATCTGCGCGATGAAGTGCGACCCTCAGCAAACGGTCTGGCTATATTCGCCTGCGCGGGAGCGAATGATTTTTTTGAAGCCTTACAACTTCAGGCTCCGATCGAAGAGCATAATCTTTATGTTTATCATCAACCGCATCTCTATCCTCTGGCGCGCCTGATGGATCAGTATCGCCGCTATGCTGTGCTGGTTGCCGATACCAACTCGGCTCGACTATTTATCTTTGGACTGGGAACCGCCCTGAACACCGATACGGTCAGCAATCCAAAAGCGACCCGAACCTCGGTGGGAGGCTGGTCGCAGATGCGTTACCAGCGACATATCGAGAACTATCACCGCAATCACGCAAAAGAGATAATTGACGCGCTCGACCGCCTTGTGCGAGAGGAAGGAGCCGAGCATATCATTCTGGCAGGAGACAAGGTAATCATCCCTGTACTCAAGGAGCAGTTGCCGCAGCATCTTGCAGGCAAGCTGATTGATGTTTTGAGAATCGACATAACCACTCCCGATAACGAACTGTTCAAAGCGACCGCAGAAGCATTTCGTGAACACGATGCTCAAATCGATGCGGAAAAAGTCGAGCGATTACTTGATGAATATCGCGCCGGGGGGCTTGCTCTGGTCGGAGCGCACGATAGCCTTGCTGCGCTCAACAACGGGCAGGTAGATGAACTGCTCATCATCGCTTCTCTCGAAGAGCTTCACGAAGACGAAGAAGAAGTCGGCGCACTCCTCGCGCCTGATGCCCCTGTAAGCGAGGATGACCCGACACGGACGCGAACCGTCCTGATGGCCGACGAGCTTGTTACCAAAGCCCGGCAGACGGGCGCACGTGTCACATTCATCGAAGACGAGTCGTTACTGGCAGGGGTTGGGGGCGTCGGCGTGTTGCTCAGATATCGCCTGTGATTTGTAGCCGACAAGACGCGGCCTTGCTGAAAATCAAAACCGGAGAGATGAACTAACGGGCAAGGACAGCGCAGCCTGCCCGCGCGCCTGTCATCAATTTTGCCTCACGGCCTGAACGTAGACGGCGATCTTCACCTTTCGACCTATCAGCCCCCGTCCGTATTTGATCCCGAAATCGAATCGATCAATCTCGATCACCGCGCCATAGTAGGCTACCTCTTCACCGTGCGGAGAATGGCTGTGATCGACTTCCGTTACGTTGAGCGTCACTTCGCGGCTCTTCCCCCTGATCGTCAGAGTTCCGGTGATGCGCAAAGTGTCGCGGTCAGTTCCTCGCTCCACGCTCGCGCTCTCAAAAATGATGCGGGGATATCGCTCCGCGTCGAGGAAGTCCTTCGAGCGCAGGTGATCATCTCTGCGTTTGTTGCCCGTATCGATGCTTGAGGCAAGGACTGAGGCTTCGACTGATGAGCGGGTTATATCGGCTCCATCGCGATTGGCTGTTCCCGTGACATCCGTAAATCGCCCCTCGACAGTGAAGAAGAACAGATTCCTGATGCTGAACTCGACGGTCGTGTGTTTGGGGTCGATGATCCAGACGGTTTCACCTTGCTTTGATCCTCTTTGTGGTTCCATCTGTCGGGACCTCCCTGATCCGATCACTCGTATCTCAGCGCGACCTGTGGGTCGACCTTAGCCGCACGATGCGCTGGCAGGTAGCAGGCCACAAGCGCCACGATTATGAGCAGCGCGGCGATGGCCAGAAATGTTGTCGGATCGGTGGCGCTCACACCGAACAACAAGCGCGTCATCAATCGGGTGATTCCCAGCGATCCCGCTAATCCCAGGGCAACTCCGACCAGCACAGGTTTCAATCCTTGCCTGATCACCAGTCCCAGAATATCGCCAGCCTGCGCGCCCAAAGCGCAGCGGATTCCTATCTCGCGCGTTCGCTGTCTGGTCGAGTAGGCCATCACGCTGTAGATTCCCACCGCTGCAAGCAGCAGAGCGACGGCCCCGAAAAGAGTGAGCAGCAGCGTGCTGAAACGGGTCTCGGCTGTCTCGTCGGCCACAAACTCACTCATCGCCCGAATATTATAGATGGGGAGCGCCGGGTCGAGCTTCTGTAACTGCTCTCGCACTGCGGCAGCCATTCGGGCGGAATCTGCGTTTGTGCGCACCGCGAGGCTCAAATCCCTGACAGGCAATTGAAGCAGCGGAAAGTAAACGTCAGGATCATTATCTGGATTGCGCGGAAGTCCGCGGTATTTGATCTCTCCCACAACTCCGATTATGGTCGCAGGCGAGCTCCCCGCGCCTATTTCCTCGATGCGCTTCCCCGTCGGGTCTTCTCCCGGCCAGTAACGCTCGGCCATGTCTTCGCTGATGATGACCACGTCGGGAGATTGAGCCGTATCCTGGGGTGTGAAATCGCGGCCTCGCACGAGCGGGATGCCAAGAGTCGCAAAGAAGCCGGGACTCACCTGATGACGATACATTCGGATTTCACTGCCCGGAGGCGCATCGGGCTGGCCTTCGACCCTGATAGGCCCGGCGCTCGTCGATCCGCTCAAAGGAAGATCAGAAGCCAGAGCAACCGCCTCGACCGATGGCAGAGTTTGCAGGTGTTCGAGTAGCCGCTGGTTGAAGGCAAGGATTTGAGCGCGATTGTAATTTGATCGGGGCAGGCTCATTTCCATAGTCAAGAGCCGGTCGCCTTCGAAGCCCGGATCGAGAGCCTGCAAACGTTCAAAGCTCCTGATCATAAGCCCCGCGCCGATCAATAGCACCATAGCCAGCGCGACTTCAGATACCACGAGCGACGCTCGGAGGCGAGCAGCCCTCTTACTTTCCGTCGCAGCGCGACTGCCATCTTTGAGGGTCTCATGAAGATTGGGACTGGAAGCCTGTATGGCAGGCGCTAAACCGAAGATCACTCCGGTAAGCGCCGAGATGGCCAGACTGAATGCAAGCACCCGCATATCGATACCGATGTGGACGAAGGCGGGGAAGCGAACGGGACTTATCGAGAGTAAAAAATCCGTAGACCACATGGCGAGCAGCACGCCGAGCATGCCCCCTATCACAGCCAATAGCAGACTTTCAGTCAACAACTGCCGAATGAGCCGAAACCTCGTCGCCCCCAACGAAAGGCGAACGGCTATTTCTTTTTGCCTTCCCATAGCGCGAACCAGCAACAGGTTTGCTACATTGGCCGAGGCTGCGGCCAGCACGAAGCCGAGGGCTCCCCAAAGTATCAGGAGCGCAGAGCGGAAGTCGCCCAGCAATCGCTCCTCAAGCAAGGTGACGCGCGCGCTGCGGTTGGCGTTCGACTCCGTGTAAGCCTGTTCGAGTTGGCGGGAGATAGCATCGATCTCCGACTGTGCTTCAGCGACAGTGACGCCGGACTTGAGGCGCGCGATGGCTTGATGCCAATGCTCATCACGCTCCTGCAAAATCAAGGCGCGCCTGTCGGAAGAGACCATCATCATCGGCAGCCAGATTTCGGCCCGACTGGAGATGCCGCGGAAACCTTCCGGCAAGACTCCCACTACAGTGTAGAGGCGGCCATTAAGAGTGATGGCCTGACCGACCAGCGCGGGGTCGGAACCGAAACGGCGCTGCCACAACTCATGGCCGACCAGCGCGACCGGATGAGTATCGGGCGTCGTGTCCTCTTCGGGCAGGAATGTGCGACCTGTGGCGGCCTGGATGCCGAGTATCGGAAAGTAGTCGGCGGACACCAACTCGCCGTTGATGCGTTCCGGCGTTTCCGCATCAGTGAGACTGAAGGAGGCAGAGTTGACGGCGGCCATGCGCTCGAACACTTGATTCCGGCTGCGCCAATCGACGAAATCGGGATATGAGATGCTGCGAGGTTCAACCCCTTCGCGTCGAATGATCCCGGACAAAGCGACCAGCCGCTCAGGATCGTAGTAGGGCAGGGAACGGATCAAAACGGCATTGACGAGGCTGAAGACGGCAGCGTTTGCGCCAACGCCCAGCGCAATGATTATCACCGCAGTCAACGTGAAGGCGGGCTTGTTGAGCAGCATTCGCGCGGCGTAGCGCAGGTCTTGCCAGACGGTTTGCATCGTTCCTCCAAAGGGGTCAGAGGTCAGAGTAGGGAACAGGGAACAGGTTACAGGTTACAGGTGGGAAATCTCCGGCTCTGTCACCTGTCACCTGTCACCTGTCACCTATTCGTATCGAAGCGCGAC
>Ga0187893_10002948_pt1 | contig 35882 bp, 34 predicted proteins | sample MA1701074metaG_FD_139574 | JGI IMG/M metagenome (GOLD analysis project Ga0187893, IMG submission 139574) | White microbial mat communities from a basaltic lava cave in the Kipuka Kanohina Cave System on the Island of Hawaii, USA - MA170107-4 metaG ...
AACCCGAGATCAACGAGCCGGGCACGTAAAGAGCCCCCCCAAACATGGGCATCGGCTCGATGAATCTCGGTACGAGCCGTCGTGCCCACGCGAATCGGCACAGATCCGCCAGCTCGTCGTCGTTGAAGCTTCGGATCGCCACCGTGTTGAGCTTGATGGGCGAGAAGCCGGCCTGCCGAGCAGCGTCGATGCCTGCAAGCACACGTTCGAGTCGACCCCTGCGCGTGATCGTTCGAAAACGTCGTGCATCCAAGCTATCGAGACTGATGGTGACGGATCGAAGCCCAGCACGGGCGAGCGGCTCGGCGAGCTCCGCCAGCAACTCGCCGTTGCTGGTCATCGCGACCCGCAAGTGTCCATCGCGCGTCGGTATCGTGCTGAGCTCGCCCACCAAATCGACGAGGCCACGTCGGATGGTGGGCTCACCACCGGTGAGCCGCACCCGTTCGACGCCCCATCCCACGAACGCTCTGCACAATCGCACGATCTCTTCGAGTGAGAGCACCTCCGCTTTCGGGACGAGATCGATCCCACGCTCGGGCATGCAATAGGTGCACCGGTAGTTGCAGCGATCGGTCAGGGAGATCCGTAAGTAGCGAACCACGCGAGCCTGTCGGTCTCGCAAGAATTTGCTGGTGCCATGAGGCAAACGTGCAGCCACGAGAGGACCTGTGCGCAGGGGAACTAAGTTGCCATCCGTGACCATGCGGCGTGCCAAGCGTGCCACGGCGGGCAAAGCGCTGCACCGATTCCTCCCATGGGCCTCCCCGTGGGGTAACCTTTGACGCCATGAAACGTCTTCGAACCATGCTGCGGCCTGTCCTCGCGTCTGTCGTCGTTGCGCTTGCAATTCCGGCCCTGTCCTTGCTTGCATGCGGCTCGATGTCCAGTCAAAAGGAACACGAGCTTCTCCACGCCGGCGTCCCAGCACCCGACCTCAGCTCGGTGGATCATCAGGGCAATCCGGTATCGTTGCGAGCCCTGCGAGGCAAGAACGTTGTGGTGTTTTTCTATCCCAAGGACGACACGCCAGGATGTACGAAAGAAGCGTGTGCGTTTCGTGACGCGTGGGAGCGCTACAGCCAAGCTGGTGTGCAGATCTTGGGCGTATCCGCCGATGACGCCGCTTCACACACCGAGTTTGCGAAAAAATATGGGCTTCCGTTCGTGCTGGTGCCCGATACCGATCTCGCGTGGGCCAATGCATTCGGCGTGAAGACCACGATGGGCATGACACAACGCGTGAGCTTTTTGATCGGCCCGGACGGCACGATTGCCAAAGTCTATCCCAAGGTCGATCCCGCGATTCACTCGGACGAAGTATTGAAGGACGTCGCGGCACTCGGCGACTGAGCACGCATTGGGACACCTACCCGTGGGCAGCTAGCGTTGGCGACTCAGCCAAGCTACGAACTTCGGAGCGCGTTTGGCGATGTCCCGAGCGAACGCTGGATGCTCCCGGAAGTACTTGAGGTAACCCCAAAAATCATTCTCACCTGAAGTATCCTTGTTACCGAGCACCCTCGCCACGAGACTCTGCTCGGCGATCTCCAGCTCGTTTCGCTCGAGCATCGATCGGGGTTTCTCGTTCACCTTGCCAAGCCTTCTTTTCCCCGTAACGGTTTTGACACGTGCACTGCCATCGACAAGCGATACCGTGACCGCATATGCCGGTGAAAACAGATCGAAACGCGACAACGTCGTTGGTATCGCCTCCAGCGGATAGTAGAGCAACATGACTTCCTTGGCCCGCGGCGGCCATGCCGTAGGCAATACCGGCGAAGCCTGCCACGTTCTTCCATCGTCCGTGTACATGGACACGGCCGCCCCTGCTTGCTCGCGGATCTTCGTGAGCGAACCCGCGGTTGCTTGCACGTCCTCGCCCTGCGCCGAGGTGACCGCGAGCTGTTCTGAAACTGATTCTCGAGTTGCCGGCTCGGAATCGTCTGCGGTGGAAACATAGGTGGCTTTCGTCTCGGCCTTACTCGGAGCAGAACCGGCCGTCATCTCACGCCGTGGTGCCGAAGGCGTGCTGGTATCGCCGCGTTGGGCCGCGCATCCGAGCAACAGGGCGGCACTCGCAAAGGCACACCAACATGGACATCGCATGCGCGGTATGTACCTCTCGACCAGTAAAATTTCAAGTCACGGACGAATTCGCGCTGGTACCTGCATGGACGCCGACGACATCGTCACGGCATGTCCTTCGCTGGGACGCCCTACCCTCCACGATCCCACCTCGAGGTGAGCCCACGTGCATGGCGTCACACAGCGCACTTTGCGGCCGCCATCCGTCAATGACTGCCGTGTTGTCTACTTGCCGGCCTGTTGCTGCTCTTGAGCCCAAGTAAACGTTGCTTGCTCTTCGTTGAGTGCGGCTCGACTTTCGATGTCGAAAATCGTGAACGTGAAGAAGATGGCCACGAAGATCAATGTGCTCAAGAACACGAACACATGATAGCGATCGTCGTACTTGAGATGCATGAAGTACATGCAGACGAGCGCCGCCTTGATGAAGGCCACGACCATCGCAACGGTAAGACTGGCAGCGCCGAGATCTGCATAGGACACGCCAAAGGTGATCGCCGTCAGAACCAGCAGGGCGGCGAACACTTTGATGTAAGCGCTAAACGGTGACACGTGCTCGTGCACCTCGTGCGCTGCCGCGTGGGCATCGGCGGGTTTGCCATTCACGAAAACAGTGGTCGTCATGGCTTCCTCATTTCACCAGGTAGAGCAGAGGGAACAAGAAGATCCAGACCAAGTCGACCAAGTGCCAATACAGGCCCACGTTTTCCACTGGTGTGTAGTACTCGGCACTGAATTCGCCTCGTTTCGCACGAATCAACACCCAGGTAAGCACCCCCATGCCGACCAGTACGTGAACGCCGTGCAATCCCGTCATCGTGAAATAAATGCCGAAAAACACGTGAGCGTACTTTGGCAGGTCGTAGCCGAAATCATAGGCGTGATAAAAACGGCCTGGCAGCATCCCGTGGTGGAATTTGGACGAATACTCGAAGTACTTGACCACCATGAAAATCCCAGCACACAAGATTGTCAGCGCGAGCATCCATACGCACTGCTTCCTGTTGTTGGTCTGCGCGGCACGTACGCCCAGTGCCATGGTGAAGCTCGATGTAATCAGCACGACGGTGTTGATGCCACCCGCGGTCTTGCTGAGGTGCTCGTGGGCCCCGAGCACCATCTCGGGATAGAACATCCGAATGATGAAGTAGCCAAGGAACAGGCCGCTGAACATCAGGATTTCGGTCGCGAGGAACACCCACATACCCAGCTTGGCTGCGCTGGCCTGTTGCTCGCGATTGTCGAAATGATGCTGAAGGTAGCTGGGATGCGGGTGTGGTTCCGCCCCCTGTGGCCGCATGGCTTTGGCCCTGTGTGGATTGTCTGGGTGCTCGTGGTCTTGGCTGGTCATGGCCCGGTACCCCGTCGATGATCAATGCTCGTGATGTCGCCCGGTGCCCGAGCGATCGATCTCTGGGAAGTTGTAGGGATCCGCCGTGACGACCGGCGTCTCGTGAAAATTGTGCTCGATGGGGGGGCTTTGCGTGATCCACTCGAGCGACGCACCACCCCAGGGATTGGCTGGCGCGGCTTTACCCTTGAACAGCGACGCAATCAGGTACATCGCGGTCCATACCAGCCCGGCACCCAAGACGTACGAGCCCCAAGTGGACAGCACATGTTGATCATGGAACTGCTCCACATAGGTGTAGTAGCGACGTGGCATGCCCTGCTGGCCGAGCACGAACTGATTGAAAAACGTCATGTTGAAGCCAACGAACACGAGTAACGCACCGATTTGACCAGCTCTTTCGTTGTACATGCGACCAAACATCTTGGCCCACCAGTGATGCAGCGCTCCGATCGCGGCGATGATGCCGCCACCCATCATGACGTAGTGGAAATGCGCTACCACGAAATACGTGTCGTGAAGGTGCACGTCGATGGACAGTGCTCCCAAAAAGATACCCGTGAGCCCGCCGATCGTGAAGGTGAAGATGAACATCAGCCCGTAGAGCATTGGCGTCGTGAAGTCGATGGCACCTTTGTAGAGTGTAGCCGTCCACGAAAACACCTTAATGGCAGTCGGCACCGCCACCGCAAACGTGATGAACGAGAACAGCACACCGGCAAGCTCGGACTGGCCCGACACGAACAGGTGGTGACCCCACACGAGAAAGCCGATGATCGCAATCGAAACCGACGACAGCGCGATCGCCTTGTATCCGAAGATGTGCTTCTTCGAGTGCACGGCAATCAGCTCACTCGTGATCCCGAACCCGGGCAGAATCATGATGTAGACGGCGGGGTGGCTGTAGAACCAGAAAAAGTGCTGAAATAGCACTGGATCGCCGCCCATTTTGGGATCGAAGATGCCGATGTTGAGCGTGCGTTCGATGGCGAGCAGCAAAAGCGTGATTGCCAGGACGGGCGTGGCCAGCACCTGCACGACCGCAGTGGCGTAGAGCGCCCAAATGAACAGTGGCATGCGATTCCAGGTCAATCCTGGCGCACGCATCTTGTGAACGGTAACGATGAAGTTGAGACCCGTGAGGATCGACGAAAATCCAAGGATGAACGCACCGGCCACCGCCGAAATGACCGCGGTGCCGGTGGTGGTCGAATACGGTGTGTAGAACGTCCACCCGGTATCCAAGCCGCCAGCAAAGATCGTGTACAGGAAGAAACACGCCCCCAGCACATAGATCCAGAAGCTCATCAGATTGAGACGTGGAAACGCGACGTCCTTGGCTCCCAGCATGATGGGCAAGAAGAAATTTCCAAATGCCGCTGGAACCATGGGAATGATGACGAGAAACACCATCACTGCGCCATGTAGCGTGAACATCTTGTTGTAGTTGATGGCAGTCAGGAAGTCGCCTTCGGGCGTGAGCAACTCCGTGCGAACCGCGAGCGCCGCGACTCCTCCAACCAGGAAGAACAGCAGCGTCAGCACGAGGTACATGATGCCGAGACGCTTGTGATCGACGGTGGCGAGCCAAGACCACAGTCCCGGCTTGGCGACCAGATAACTGGGCTCGCGACCATGGCCGTGACTCTCGCTGGATGCGCCGGTCTGGTGAGGGTCCATGGTGGTTGACGTGGACATGGTGGCGTCCCCTTACTTGACAGACTTGATGAACTCGACGAGGGCGGTGATTTGCTCGTCGTTGAGCTGGCCAGCGAAGCTCGGCATTTGCGGCGTGAAACCACTCACCACCTGAGCGTTGGGTTCGAGCAACGACTTGCGGATATAGTTGTCGTCGACCGTGACACTGGTACCGTCGGCAAGCTGCTCTTGACTACCGTACTTGCCTTTGAACGAAGGTCCGACGAGGCGCGTGCCGTCCACGGAGTGACAAACGGGACAACCTCGGCGCTCGAACACGCGCCTGCCGAAGCCTGCCATCGACTCACCGGTGTTCGGCGCGAGTCTGCCGGCCTCCTCGAGGGCTTTTTCGAACTGGTCCCACGGTAATACCTTCGCCACGCCGATCATCCCGGAGTGATCATCGCCGCAATATTCCGTGCAAAACAGGTTGTACTCGCCCACGCGCGTGGCCTGAAACCAAATATTGGTGTAACGCCCCGGTACGGCGTCTTTCTTGACGCGAAAGGCCGGAATGTAAAACGAGTGGATGACATCTTCGGAGGTCATCGTCAGCCGGACAGGTCGCCCTTCGGGAACGATGATCTCGTCGGTGAGGATCACGCCGGGATGGTCGGGATACGTGACCGTCCAGAACCATTTTTGACCTTTGATGCGAATATCGATGGCATCGCCGGGAGGAACCGACATCTTCATGTAGTCGATTTCGCCCCAAAGGAAGATCACGATGAGAAGCACCGCAGGGATCGCGCTCCACAGAAATTCGATCTTGCCGTTGTGCGTAATCGAGCTGGTCTTCTGGAACTTTGTGCGGCGACGGTATTTCCAGGCGAAGTAGACCATCGTGGCGACGATCAGCGCGAAGAACAACACATCGATCGCGACGATGAACAAATACAGAGTATCGATGGGATCGCCGAACGTGGAGGCATCGATGGGCATGCTCCAGGAGCCGCCCTCGACGTCCTTGATGTACTTCTTGGCCGGCTCCGGTGCGTGAAACAGGGTAGAGATCACGTTACAGCCTCCGCGTGACGGCGGGTGGAACGACGCTCGCGTCGCCAAAATACCAAAAGCGCTGTGCCGAGCGCGACGACCGTAATGCCGCCGCCCCAGCGCAAAACGTTGAACGCGACCGGTGCGTAGCGTCCGATCGTCGCGTCGTAGTGAAAACAGCTCAAGATGAGCTGCTCGACGGGCGAGCCGACCCGGCCCTCGCCGGCCTCGATCAGCCCGAATTCGAGATCGCGAGGCTCGTACGAAAGTCCGTAGACATAACGTGCGATCTTCCCGTCCGGTGAAAGAAACATGACAACGGCAGGATGCGCGTATTGGTCTTGCTCTTTGTCGTATGCGTAGCCGACACCGAGCTGAGCTGCGAGCCCGCGTAGCGAAAACGCATCACCGGTCAACAACGACCAATCGACGTGGTCGCCGCGCCCGAGCTTCCCGAGCAGACTCGTGCGCTTTTCGGCGGCGTCCTCGAAACTCTCCCGGGGATCGATCCCGACCGTGACGATGCGAAAGTGCTCGTCACCCGCCGTCCACTCGAGTCGCGCCAGGGCGTCCGTCAGCGCACCGAGCTGAAGATTGCACAACGTACGACAACGAAAATAGTTGAGCGTGAGCAGCACAGGACGCTTGCCATCGAGGTAGTCACCGAGCGTGACCTTCGTACCGGTGTGATCGATGAAACCCAGTGATCTGTCAATCGAATCACCGAGACGCTCCTCGACACGGATGGCAGACATCTCCGGAGACCGAGAATCGTTCCAGGTTTGCGCCTGTGCATCCGAACACACCTGCGCCGAGCCCACTATAGCCAGCAACGCCACGGCCGCGAGCGGTCGTATGCGCTGTAGGATGCTCACTTCGTGCCTCCTCCCGCAACATCGTCGGGATGAATCCATCCGGCTGGCGGTGGTGCAGCCTCGAGCTTGGTTGGATCCTCGAGCACGAGCTCCTTGGCCTTCGCGAGCGGCATGCGGTGGTAGACCTTGCCTTTGTCGGCGTTGTCGGCCGGTCCGTAGCTGGTCGCGAGCTGCTCCATTTGCTTGCGATGCTCGCCGAGCACCACCTGTGTGTCGAAGCGTCCTTCTTCGATGGTCTCGGCCTGACGGTTGAACATCTGCACCAGGGCGATGCATGCACCCATGATCGCGATCGAAAGACCCACGAGCAGATTGAACAGGCGGCGATTCGGCGGGGTATCGAGCTCGTGCCCCGCCGCCACGCCACCATGAGCCAAGCCGGGCGCGTGGTGCTCCATGACATCCACGGTGGGAGTGACGGAAGATTCGTGCTCGTGGCTCACGGTGCTACCTCTCAGGCATTTTCGTGGTGGAGGGACTCATCGAGACGCGGATCGCGAAGCGGGACGAGCGGTCGACCCACGGTCGCCGAACACACGACCGCCAGGAAAAGTCCACCGATGCCCACCAACGTCGTCACGTCGATCAGGCCAACGTGGAGCTCGTGCGTGCCGTGGTGGTGCGGGAGCACCGGCTGGATCAGCCAGAACATGTCCAGTAGCTCGCCGAACAGGATGAACACCGCCCAGACCGCGAGGATTTTCGGGTTGCGCTTGGGCCAGCGCGAAATGAGAGCGAAGAACGGAATGGCGAACCGCACGATCGGCAAGGCAATGCTGAGCCACAGCCAGCTTCCTTGGCCACGATAGGCATACCAATAGGTCTCCTCGGGAACGTTGGCATACCAGATCAACATGTATTGACTGAACGCGATGTAGGCCCAGAACACGGTGAAGGCGAACATCATCTTGCCGAGGTCATGATAGTGCTCGGACGTGACGACGCCGCGCAGATAGCCCGAGCGTTGCAAGGCCAGCGCCAGAAGCACGAGCGTCGCGTGAATCACCAGCACGCAGCCAGCAAAGTAGTACACCCCGAATACGGTCGAAAACCAGTGCGGATCGAGCGACATCATGTAGTCGAAGGCCGCAAACGTCAGGCTGAGCCCGAACAGAATGAGCCCGAGCGGTGCCATCCATGTCATCCTGTCGCTGAACCGAATGGGATCGCTGGCACGATCCTGACTGGTGGACCAACGATGGTATGCAAGCGACAGTATGGACCAAATAGCAATGAATACGAATGCCCGTATGTAAAAGGAACCCGTGTTCAGATAAGGCTGTTTGGCGGTGAGCACCGCGTCGTTGGCCACGACGTTCTCATGCGACCATTCGAACACGTCATGCACGCCGACGAGAATGGGAAGCAGCAACACAGCCATGAGCGGAAGCGTGATCATCACGTTTTCGGACAGGCGACGCACGACGATCGACCACCCGGCACGCGTGGCGTGCTGGACGAGCACGAAAAACAACCCTCCCAACGAGAGCGACAGAAAGAACATGTACGCCGTGATGTAGGAGTAAAAGAACTGCTCCACATCGTCGCCCTTGAGTGCGTACGAGGCTCCCAGCCCACCGACACCGAACATTGCAAATACGGCCGGGAGCTTGCGCCACAGGCTGTCCTTGGCGATATTGACTTGCTCGTCTTTGACGACGATTTCGTGATACTTCATCCCGCACCTCCTTGGGCGCTGGATTGCGGTTTATGGGCATCGACCGGAACATCGGATTCGCTCGCTGACTGACTGACCTGGAGCGTACGGACCCAAACTGCGATGGCCCATCGATCGTGATAGGGGATCTGTGCCTTGTACGGAAGCATCGTGCCCCGTCCGTTGCTGATGACATCGACAAAATGGCCAAGCGGCATGGCACGAAGTCGATCCTGGTGGTAGCTGGTCGGCTGTACTTTGAAACCGCCGCCACGAAGCGTGACGATGCCACGACCGCCGCCGAGCCTGTCGTGACACGGAGCGCAGTAGATATTGAATCGCTCTTCGCCCCGGGCAAGCAATGCTTGATCGAGTTTTATGCCAGCCGGTAGCGCGTCGACGAGCCGACCGTCGAGCCCGCGACCTTTGTAATAGTGATCATTGTCCTTGAGATGGCCGAGGGCGACCGTCCCCGGCACGGGCGGCCGCATGGCACGATGGTCCGGGAACAAGTCGTTACGCTCCTGGGCTTCGAAGCGCTGCTGGAAATCCATGTTTTGCTGCAAATGCACGGGTGGCTGGTCCGAGCGATTGGCCCGGCAACCAGCGAGCGCACAGGACAGGGCCGCCACGACCATGCACGTCGAGCTCGTCGGAGTCTGACAACGTTCGCGCATCAGTCCTCTACCTCTTCGACATGCACGGCGCCCGCTTGCTCGAGCAGCTGGCGTGTCCCGTCATGATCGTAGTTCGGATCTCGTGCTTCGATAGCAATGAAAAATTTGTCGTCGGTCACCCGTGCGAACCGATCGGCATTGAACAGCGAGTGATAATACTGAGGAAGCTTGTTGACACCGAGCATTCCGAACACGGCACCGAACGAACCCAGCAAGATGCCGAGCTCGAACGTCACCGGGATGAACGCTTGCCAACTAAAGTATGGCTTGGCAGAAATGACCACGGGATAGTCGATGGCGGACGTCCACCATTGCAGGAGCATCCCAAGGCTTGCTCCCGTCATGCCCATGACGAATACGATGTAGGGCACGATCGACCGTTTCATTCCCATGGCGCGATCGAGCCCATGCACGGGGAACGGCGTGTGGGCGTCCCAGCACACGTACCCGGCATCGCGAACGCGCTCGCATGCGGGATAGAGCGCAGCTGCGGTATCGAATTCCGCCAACAGACCGTAGCTTCGCGTTGGCTTAGCCATTGTGCTCGGCCTCCTGTCCGTGACCACGCACCGACGTGGCGGTGGAGTGTCCCGGCGTGTGCGGGACCACTGCTGCATGCCCGTGGGGATTGGCCTGCGGCAACACACCCTTGAGCTCCGCCATGGCCATCATGGGGAGGTAACGAATGAACAGACAAAACAGGGTGAAGAACAGGCCAAAACTGCCGATCAGCGTGCCGAAGTCCCAAATCGTGGGTGTGAAGTAGTCCCAACTCGACGGCAGGAAGTCGTGGTGGAGCGAGGTAACCGCGATGACGAAGCGCTCGAACCACATGCCGATGTTCACGAAAATCGACAATACGAACAGCCACGCGGCGCTGCGGCGAATCCGTTTGAACCAGATGAACTGAGGGGTGACGACGTTGCAGGTCACCATGATCCAATACGCCCACCAGTAGTCCCCGAACGCCCGGTTGACGAATGCGAACGACTCGTACGGATTACCGCTGTACCAAGCGATGAAGAACTCCATCGCGTAGGCGTAGCCGACCAACGACCCTGTCAAGAGAATGATCTTGGCCATGTTCTCGAGGTGCTTGGTGTTGATCATGTGCTCCATCCGGAACCATTTCCGAATGGGAATCATGAGCGTGAGCACCATCGCAAAGCCCGAGAAGATCGCTCCGGCGACGAAGTAGGGTGGAAAGATCGTGGTGTGCCACCCGGGTAGCTGAGACACCGCGAAATCGAACGACACGATCGAGTGCACGGACAACACCAGCGGCGTCGACATCCCCGCCAGCAGCAGGTACGCACTCTCGTAGTTGCTCCAATGCCGGTTCGAGCCACGCCATCCGAGCGCGAACACACCGTACGCGATGCGTCGGATCTTGGTGGTCGCGCGGTCACGCAGGGTCGCGATGTCTGGAATCAGACCCGTGTACCAGAACAACAGCGACACCGTGAAATAGGTCGAAACCGCAAACACATCCCACAATAGTGGGCTGCGGAAATTCGGCCACATGCTCATTTGATTGGGAATGGGAAACGGCCAGTAGATCAGCCAGACACGACCGACGTGGATGGTCGGAAACGACAACGCACAAATGACCGCGAAGATGGTCATGGCCTCGGCAGTGCGGTTGATCGAGGTTCTCCACTTCTGACGAAACAGGAACAAAATCGCCGAGATCAGCGTGCCGGCATGGCCGATACCGACCCAGAACACGAAGTTGACGATGGCCCAGCCCCACCCGATCGGGATGTTGATGCCCCAGACGCCGGTGCCCTCCCAAAACAAGTAGGACACGGAAATCCCGAATACGCCGAGCATGCTCAGGGACACCAGGAAGAACACCCACCAGGCTTTGTTGGGGATCTCGACCGGCCTGCAGGTGTCCTCGGTAATGCTGTGGAAGCTGGGGGACCCCAGCACCAGGGGTGCTCGACCGGAGACTGGATCGAAAGGATCGTGCGCTGACATATGGTTCACGCGAGATCCGGGTTGGGGTTGCGGACTCGGGCAAGGTACGTGGTGCGCGGGTGGGTATTGAGGTCCGCGAGCACCGCGTAGTTGCGCGACTGCCGTTTTTGCTGAGACACCCGCGAATCGGGTTGTTTGATGTCACCGAACACGATGGCCTCGGTCGGGCACACTTGCTCGCATGCCGTGTGGATCATGCCGTCTGGAACGATGTCCTCACCCTTGATGTGCAGCGAAATCTTGGCTTGGTTGATGCGTTGTACGCAATACGTGCATTTTTCCATCACGCCGCGAAAGCGAATGGTCACGTCCGGATTTTTGCCCATCTGGAGCAGCGGATCGATGTCGAGGTTGTAGTTGAAGAAATTGAAACGCCGTACCTTGTATGGGCAGTTGTTCGAACAGTAGCGCGTACCGATACAGCGGTTGTACGCCATGTCGTTCAAGCCTTCGGGACTGTGCGTGGTGGCAGCGACCGGACAAACCGTCTCGCACGGTGCTGTCTCACAGTGCACGCAAGCCATGGGCTGCACGACTGCGGTCGGATTTTCCAGGTCACCCCGGTAGTAACGATCGATGCGAATCCAGTGCAGCTCACGACCGTTGGTGACCTGTTTTTTACCGACGATCGGGATGTTGTTTTCGGATTGGCACGCCACCACACACGCGTTGCAGGCAATGCACGAGTTGAGATCGATGGCCATGCCCCACTGTTGTTTTCCTGCCAGCGCAGGTGCATCGAACAGGTGCTTGAGTTGCTCGGGACGCATCAAGTCACCCTTGGCGGCGAACTTCGGATCCTGACGAAACGTGGACAGATCGGTCTCGCGGACAATCGCTCGTTCGGGGTATTCCATCCCGACGTACGTAGGCGGCTGCATCGTGCCGTGGTCCTGGGTGTTGGCGAGCACATGACGCGTGCCGAGCTTGCGAACGTTTGCACCCTCACCGAACCACGGATGTTTGGCACTACGCAGCACGTAGGTGTCGAATCCCACGCCTTCTTTGGCAACGGGACCCAGCTCACCACGCGCAAAGCCGAGCGTGACCGAAACCGTATCATCGGCTTGACCCGGAGCCACGAATACCGGCAACTCGAGCGTACGCCCGTCGAACGAGAGCTCCACCACATCGAAGTTCTCGACCTCGAGGTTGCGAGCCGTGGCAACGCTCACGTATGCGGCGTTGTCCCACGCCAGTTTGGTCATAGGATGCGGCAGCTCTTGCAACCAAGCGTTGTTGGCAAAGCGGCCATCGAGCAACTTGGGATCGAGATGAAAGTCGATCTCCATGCCTTTGCCTGGCGCGGGTCGGCTCGCCATGGCATCGGTGAGCGTGGACCAGCCGTTCACGCTCGGCATCTGCACGTCACGGGGCATGCCGACCACCAAACCTTCGTGCAACCAGCGTCGCCACGTTCGCTCTTCGAGCTGTCCCCCCCCGCGTTGCATCCAATGTCCCTTGACCAGACTGTAGCCATCGAGCTCGTTGCCGCTCGCCATCCACGCCACCAGCTCGAGCACGCTTCGCGTACCATGCAGCGGCAAGATCATCGGCTGACAGATCGTGATGGCACCATCGGCGGCTTGTAGATCTCCCCACGACTCGAGGTAGTGCGAAGTCGGTACGTGCCAGGCTGCCAGCTTGGCAGTTTCGTCCCGGTAGAGGCCTGCATGGACCAGCCATTCGCTCTTCCCGAGTAGCTGCTTCATGTCCAGGTGACGCGGTGCGTGATAGGCCGGATTCGTTCCGAGGCACACGACTTTGCGTATCTCGCTCTTCGCCAGCGCTTCAGCGAGCGCTTCGATGGGCTCGGCCCTGGGATCGTCGGCTTCGACACTCCAGCGCACCATGTGGCCGAAGTTCCCGAGCAAGCCATTGATCAGCAGGCCAATCCCGTGCACCCACGCCGGTTGCCGCTCGCCGACCATCACGCAACCACGTCCACGATGTTTGACGAGGTCCGCAGCCACCACCGCAGCGAATTTGCGCATGTCCGCGTCGACCGTGGACTGACCGAGTGCGCCCACGAGCGCGTCAGCCCCGGGCGGAATCGTCATCACGTCCTTGTGTGTGGTCGTGAGCTCGGCCGCGATGGCGGCCAGGCATGGACCTATCCAAGCCGCCTTCATGCGCACACGATTGTCGGCCATCGCGCCCGTCGTAGTGAAATGGGGCTCGATGACATAGAGACGGCTCAACCGATCGTCGGGTGAGCGTAGCTTGCGTTTGCGACTCCACTCGCGAGCCAGGCGAACGTGGTCGGCCTCGGTGAGCAAGAAATCGCTGTCAGCAGCAAGAATAACTTCGGCGCGCTCGAGATTGTAGTGTACGCGTGTGCCCGGTCCTGCGAGCAACTCGATGGCTTCGACTTGGTTACGCGGGTACAGCGAGTCACCTTGAAACGTGCGCGCTTTGGGAAACGCTCGAGCGAGCAGGGCGAGCTGCGCCCGCAAGCTCGGCGAGCACACCGTGTCAATGACGAACGCCAACCCTTCACCCCCATCTCGCCTTGCCGGCTCGAGCGCCGCTTGAATCGCCGAGAGCGTGGCTGACCAATCGGATTCACTACCTCTGCTCGTCGGCGCACGAGAGCGCGCCGGGTCGTAGAGATCGAGTACGGACGCCTGCGCCCAGATGTCCGTGGCGCCCTGCGATCCGGAGTGTTTGGGGTTGCCTTCGATCTTCGTCGGTCGACCGTCCTGAGTCTCTACGACGATACCGAGCACGCTGGCGCCGAGCTGGTATGCGCTGGCGTAGAACATCGGCCGGCCGGGCACGAGATCTTCGGGTCGCTCGGCAAACGGCATGATGTTCTCGACGGGCTTGCGGACGCATCCCCCCATGCCGGCCATGGCGGTCGACGCTCCCATCAGGCCGAGGAATTGCCTTCGACCCACGCCATCGAGCACGAGCTCGCTCGCATGTTCGGGAAACTCGCGGTGCTTGAACGCGAGCGCTTCCGGCGTTTCGGCAAGCGCCTCGAGGCTGCGCCAGTAGCCGCCCTTGGGATGGTCGGAATTCATGCTCATCGATGGCACCCTGAACAGTGAACTGGCGGGTTCACCTTCCGTTTGCGCTTCGGATCGGTATTGGGGTCATATTGGGATTTGCTCGCGTCCCAAGCCATGTTCGTGACTTGATCGAGCGGTCGTAGGTTGGGTTCTGGATTGCGATGGCAATCGAGGCACCAGCCCATCGACAACGGTTTGACCATCTGCACGACCGTCATCTGATCGACACGACCGTGGCAGCTCGCACAGCCGACACCAGCCGCCACGTGCACGCTATGATCGAAGTATGCATAGTCGGGCAGCTGGTGGACACGCACCCATGGAATCGCTTCACCGGTAGCGTGGCTGTGACGAATCGGGGCCAACCTCGGACTATCGGTTTTGACCTGGGAATGACAGTTCATGCACGTTTGCGTGGGAGGAATGGCGGCATGGGCCGCGCGTTCCACCGTGTTGTGGCAATACCGACAATCGATGCCCATGTCGCCGGCGTGCAACTTGTGACTGTAGGCAACCGGCTGCTCCGGCCGGTAGCCAACGTCGGTATACCAAGGAGAAAACCAGTACCAGACCGCCCAAATCAGGAACGCACCACCGAGCGGACCGAGTAGCCCGAGGGCGAACGGAATTTGGTTGGTCCAGCGTGGGAAGATGGCCGGCACTTCAGTTCACCTTCGTTGGAACGGTTGGGGCGTTTCGGCGCGGACCCTATCAGCGACGCCACCAGTAGGCAACAACCTCCGACAGGGTATTCGTTGGGTCCACGCGCGGCGGGGGCACCGGCCGTGGTTCGCAATCACGGATGGATGTTCGCGAAGCGTGCGGATTCTTGGCTGGCAGGACTACCGGTCGCGAGACTTCAGCGCATCGGACTTCAGCGCATCGTTCGGTGCCTGCCACCGTGGCGACAGCGTCTTGATGAACTGCACGACCGCGAAGCGATCTTCTGGACGCAGCCCGGCCCATCCAGGCATGCCCCGCGCGGGTCGGCCATCGCGAACGATGGATTCGAGATCGTCGTCGCTCGGGAGCGCGTCCGCATCCAACGATGCGGTCTGGAACTGGCCCGTTCGCAGGTCGCGCGGTGGAAACGGAAGTTGCTTCGCCATCGCACCGGTCCCCGAACCATCCTCCCCATGGCAACTCGCGCAATACCGTCGATACAACCGCTCGCCCTGGTTGAGCACGTCGGCCGAAACCTCCACGCCCCCGAGGCGAACGGCGGCAGCAAAACGGGGCTCGGGCGCTTCTGCGCACGCCATCGACATCGTCAGCACACCCCAGCACCGAAAATGCTGCCAACCAGCCGTTTGGTGTGCCTTCGTGTTTGCGACACGAACCACCGATTGCCAAGCCATCACGGTGACGTCCGAGCCTCGTCCAACACATGCTGCGAACGATGAAACACCTCGTCGAGGCCTGGCTCATCCGTACCGTAGTAACCGCGAACGCCGCCATGAGCGTCCACCAAAGCGATCTTGGTTGAATGCGCGATGTCGTACATGGTGGCGTCAGGGGGTGGTTGCTCGCCGAGCGCGAGCTTGAATCCACCGACCACGAGCGCCTCCAGCTGCGCTCGCGACCCAGTGACGAAGCGCCACCTCGTCGGATCGGCTCCGAGCTCGCTCGCATACGCTGCGAGCACGTCCGGGGTGTCGTGCTCGGGATCGACCGTCAACGTGACGATCTCCACGGGTATATCGTTTTTCTCATACCGCTCTTGCAAGCGTCCCAATGCAGCAACGAGCGCTGGACAAGCGCTCGGACAGCTCGTGAATGCAAAGCTCGCCACCCAAACTTTGCCGTGCATCATTTCGGGCGTAAAAGGTTTTTTGGCCTGATCGACGAGCTGGTAGGCCGGCAGCGTATACATCGAGGGTGGAGGCTCCGGCACGTGTCGCAGGAACGGACGAATACCCGTGAGAAACAACACGCCGAACGCGGCGCCGATATGCCATGGATAACGAAGCAAAAATTTGCGTACCGGGTTGACAGGCAGCTCGGGCGGACGCGCTGTCATCGACGAGGGCCCGACCATCACAACACCACGTCAATCGCCAAGGCGAGGGTGAGCAGAGGCAGATAGACGAGAGACGCCAAAAACAGCCCTCGCGCCCAGCGGGGCCCCGCATCGTTGCGCAATCCCGTGAAGCTCCACGCACAAAATGCCGTGCTGAGCACCAGCGCCCACGAGCAGTAGAGCGAGCCTGTCAGGCCGAGCGGCGTCGGCATCATGCTGATCGGTATCAACAACGTCGCCCATAGGGCCGCCTGAATCTTTGCGATCGCGTCCCCACGGACGACCGGAGCACAACGGATCCCTGCTCGCGCATATTCGTGCTTGCGATAGAGCGCAATGGCCAAAAAATGCGGGATCTGCCAGACGAGCAGAATCAGCGCGAGTGTCACCCCCGGTGCATCGATCGATGCTGTCGCTGCAGTCCATCCAATGAGTGGAGGCGCAGCGCCGGGGATCGCTCCGATCACGAGCGCGAGTGGGGTGCGATATTTGAGTGGAGTGTACACGAGCACATAGAGCACCATCGCAACCGCACCGACGATGGCGGTCGTTGGGTTGGCACCGACCCATAGCAGGGTGAGACCGAGCACGCCGAGCACCCACGCAAACCAGCACGCCACTACGGGACTCAGACGTCCGGCAGGAAGCGGGCGGTGACGCGTACGGGACATCCGAGCATCGCTTGCTCGCTCCCACCACATGTTGAAGGCGTTGGCTGAACCGACCGTGAGTCCCGCACCGACGATGCCAGCAAACGCAGTCACGAGACCGATTTCGCCGGGTGCTAGCCACAACGCTCCCGCCGTGGTGAGCAGACACATGCGCGTGACCTCTGGCTTCGTCAATGCCAGGAGATCTGTCGCGATGCCAGATTGGCGTCGCTCGTCGACGTGTTCACGCGCCAAGACGCACCTCGGATTCCAACGCAAACCTCGCGTTGTTCGATGCCGCGCGAGCTGTGCCGAGCAACAGATGGCACACGACGAGCGAAGCGAGCAAGAGCCCCGCCACCGCCGTGTGGAGCACGACAATGGCGACGGACCGCCCAGTCAGCACGGTGAACACTCCGAGCGAGACCTGTAACACCACGATGACCATGGGTAACAACGCGGCGGGGATCGCTTCGGCTTGGCCACGCTCACGTGCGTCCCGAACTGCCGCACCACATGCGAACGCGAGCACGGGCACGAGCACATAGCCGAGCACACGGTGACCCATGTGCAGCCATGCCAATGGCGCGGCCATCCAAACTTCCATGGGACCACACCCCAACCAATCGTTTCCGCAAATGAGGCCAGCTCCGAGATGGCGCACCATGCCGCCCAGCACGATCTGCAGCGCGACCACTGCTGCGGCCAAGCCGATGGCGCTTTGTCGTCCATCGATGCGAGCACGAGCACCGGTCGTGGGGTGCAAACGAAACGCGATCCATACGAGCAGACAAAAGAACCCCATGGCGGTGCCGAGATGCAGAATCGACAGCACGGGATTCAAGCCGACCAGCACGGTCATGCCACCCAAGGTGCCTTGCACGGCGACCAGCACCACGGCAAGCAAGGCCAGTCGTTTGGTCGTGCGATCGACCGAGCGCGCAGTTTGTACGGAGATCCACAATGCCAAGGTGAGCAACCCGACCCACGATGCCCACAAGCGATGGCCGTGTTCGAACAGCACGCCACCCTGCATTTCCGGCAAGAGCTCCCCGTTGCAGGTGGGAACGAAATACCAGTCCGGACAAGCCAGCGATGCTCCCATGGGGTTCACGAGCCCCCCAATGACGAGAAGGATCCACGTCGCGATCACCGCTGCGAGCGCCAACCTGAAACGACTCACAGGCTGATGCCCTCCTGGTCGTAACGACAGAAGCTGTCGAGTGCCCGATAGGCGTCCGCGCATGGACACGATTTGCGGTTGGCACACGGAGTTCCACGATCTTTGCAGCGATTGAACACCCACTGTGCCGTGGCGGCCGAAACGTCGAGCTCGGAGCAATCGTTCTTGCGATCTTGGCCCCGCAGGCAGTGCATCATGACGCGTGGGACACCCTGGTCACAAAGCGACTTGTTGGCCTCGCAACGCTTGTGCCATGCGAGCACGGCAGCGATGCAACCATCGACGTCGAGCCGCTTGCCTTGTTCGTCCATCTCCACGACCGTGCGCGCGAAGTGTCGTTCGGATACGACGTAGCGCCAATACGCAAACACGCCGAGCACGACGGACAACACCGCGATCGAGCCGAGTACGACCCAAAGGCGTGGACCCGAAGTGGGTGCCTGCCCCTGCACGGCGCGCAAGCTAGCGCGGGGCCGCAAAGGGGTCAATGGCAGCGCACCAAGCGTCGCGTCAGCCGCAAGCCACAAACCTCGAGGTTCGGAGCCGTGGTGATCCTATTCTTCGGGGACTCGTGGAGCGCCTCCTCGACCCCCCTGCGCCAAATGGCCTTCTCGATGTCGTCGGCGGTCACCTCCGCACGCTCGTGCCAAGCATTCGTCACGGCATGTTTCCAAGCAGGATGCGCGGCTGCCAACCGTTCTCGACCACCATTTGCGACCCCCAAATCGGCGAAATCGTGCTTCGTGGCGTGCTCGACGACGTTCCGGACGCAGACGCGGCGGTGCTCGTGGTCCATGGGCTCGGTGGCAGTGCCGACAGCCACTATTGCACCAGCGCTGCCATCGCAGCCCGCATGGCCGGCGTGAGCTGTTTGCGGCTGTGGTTGCGCGGAGCGGATCACCAGGGTGATGACATCTATCACGCGGCGCTCACGATCGACCTTCACGCTGCGCTCGCCAGCCCCGCACTGGCACGCTACCGCCGCCTTTTCGTGCTTGGATTTTCGCTCGGAGGGCACGTGGCGCTTCGACTCGCTCTCGCGCCCTCGGACGCGAGGCTTCGCGCGGTGGCGGCCATATGTGCACCGCTCGATCTCGCAACGTCATGCGCGGCCATCGACGCGCCAGCGCGCTGGATCTATCGGCAACATGTCCTTCGTGGATTGCGGCGCATCTATGCTGCCGTCGCGGCACGACGCCTCGTACCCACGCCGAAATGCATGATCGATCGCGTGAGCACGATCCGAGAGTGGGATCGCCTGACCGTGGTCCCGCGTCATGGTTTTGCCAGTGTCGACGACTACTACGAACGCGCAAGTGTCGGACCACGGCTGGGACAGCTGGCTGTGCCTGTGTTGTTGGTCGCGAGCGCTGCGGATCCCATGGTTCCGCTCGAAACCGTGTATCCCGCGCTGCGCAAGCGCTCGCGTTTGCTCGATGCCCGCGTCGTCTCGGGTGGACACGTCTCGTTTGCGAGCAACCTCGATCTCGCGGAACATGGGCCCGTTGGGCTCGACCATCAGCTCATGACTTGGCTCATGCGCCATCGCTGATCGACCACAATCCGTCGAGAGCACATCGCTCACACCAACACGCGCGAGTCACCGCAGTTGTACCCGCGACCCAAAACAGCGTTCTGTGTACATCGGTGCGGCCTGGCCCACATGCCTCGCTCAACTGCTAGCGTTGCTTCATGTCCGCGACGTTCTTCTACAAGACCACCTGCACGACGTGTCGCGATGCACGAGCCATCGTTCGCAAGCTCGCCACCGACGTGCTCGAACGCGACTACGCCAAGCGCCCGCTCACACGTGGTGAAGTCGAGCAAATCGTCGCAGCGATCGGTTCGGTGGCTGCCGTGTTGAATACCCGACATGCCATCGCCAAGGAACGCGGTTGGAAAGACAAGCCGCCCGCCACCGTAACGTTCGTCAGTAACGTGCTCCAGGAACCCAACCTCCTACGTCGCCCCATCCTTCTCAAAGGCAAACGCGCCGTCGTCGGCAAAGACGAGCGTGCGTTCAAGGAATTGCTGCGGGGCTGATAGATGGCCATTCGGCAGTCGTAGCCGTGGCTGGCAGGCGGCGGCAGCGTGACGCCCGGCAATCGATCTCGGCTCATGCTAGGTTAGCTCCTGTATGGACTTGGCCCGCTTCCTCGCCAATCCCGAGCATGCGCGAGCTCCGGCGCAGTCGGTGTGGAACGAGCTGAGCCCCGAGGAACGCCGGCGTGTGGTCGAGAGCTTGCCCTCGGACATCGAACGCACAGCGCCACCAGAAGGAGACCCTCATCGCATCTCCAAGACGCGAGCCTTCGAGATGCTCGAACAATACTATCGGAGCATTCGCAGGTCGATCTACCTATCGGCCGAGCTACCGGTGTACTACCCGGACGAACCCATGTTCGCACCGGACTTGATTGCGGTGGTGGACGTGGCCCCGCACGAGCGCATGCGCTGGGTGGTGAGCGCGGAGGGCCGTGGTCTCGATTTCGCGCTGGAAGTCCATGTGTCCGGGGATGCTCGCAAGGACGTCGTCGCGAACGTGGAACGATTCGCGAAACTCGGGATTCCGGAATACTTCGCGTTCGATCCGGTGCGGCAGCGACTGCTGGGCTGGCGCTTGCCCACCACGAGCACGAGCCGATACGAACCCATCTTGCCGCAAGAGGGGCGCTGGCACTCGAGCGTGCTCGAGCTGGACTTGGCGCTGGAGGAGGGCAGGTTGCGATTTTTCCATGGTTCGGCCGCGCTCTTGGACGCACAAGAGCTCATTGCACGTCTGTCCAATATGGTCGACAATGCGGCCCGGCGGGCAGAGGAAGAAGCCCGGCGGGCAGAGGAAGAAGCCCGGCGGGCAAAGGAAGAAGCCTGGCGTGCAGAGGAACAAGCCCGACGGGCGGATCGTCTCGCTGCCCGACTGCGTGAGCTCGGAGTGGACCCCGACGCAATTTGACCGGTGAGCGGTGTGCCCGGGCTCTGACGCGGTAAATCGTGGGAAACGAGATGTTCGCGTTCGACCGTCATTCGTCGGCATTGCGAATGGCCATGTCGACGCACCGGAGAGCGCCAGGGGAACCCCACCGTCTCACGTTGACGAATGCATCGAGGAGCTCACCACCTGGCGACACGAAATAGGTGTCGGGCAACTTGCTCGTTCCGAAGCGCCCGTGAAGCTTTTGCTCAGGATCCCAGAGCACGTGCACGGGCGTATCCGTCAACGCCATTTTTTCGAGAAACGCTGGCACCTCAGGACGCTCCTGGTCGACGCTGATGGCGAGCACGAGGACGTCGTCGCGCCCGACCAATCGTTGGGCGAGCTTGTCGATTTCGGGCCATTCGGTGATGCATGGCTCGCACCAGGTGGCCCAGAAATTGACCACGAGAAACTTTCCTCGCAGATCTTGCGAGCGAACCACATTCCCTTGCAAGTCCTGCACTTCGAAGTCGGGTGCGGGACCTGAGCGGGCGTCCGGTTCGAGCGGAGCACAAGGCGCGGCGTTTTGGGCGGCGATGGCCGGCAACAAAGCCCAAGCGAATCCGAACACGAGCACGCCACCAAGCAAGACGAACGCCAAATAGGCCGCCACCCCACCGAGATCGGTGGCACGGCGCTGTGGGCCGTTGGGGCCTGTGTTCGTCAACCGCCCTTCTCCGGTTTCACCTCGGTCTCGCCACCTTCGATGATTTTCGCGTACACGCGCTCGGGTGTCACACCTTGCTCCACGAACACGTTCGCGTCGGTACGTGCACGCTCGATCTCGCTGTCGAACGCACCCACGGGTTGCGCACCACTCATGTATTTCCCATTCACGAAAAACGCCGGCGTACCTCGGATGCCGAACTTGTGTGCCGTGGCTTCGTCTTCGGAGATGACCTTTTCGAGCTCTGGATCACCCATGTCGGTCTTGAACCGCGAGACGTCGAGCCCCAACTCGATCGCGAACCACTCCCACGTCCCCGACGCGATGGTCGTTTGGTTCGCGAACAGCAGGTCGTGCATCTCCCAAAATTTTCCCTGCCGATGTGCTGCAAGCGCAGCTTTGGCGGCATCACGCGCCTGAGCATGCATGGCCAATGGAAGCTGACGAAACACCACGCGCACATCGGGGTGCTTGGCGACCACTTCGTGCACGGTCGCCGAAGCCTTGGAGCAAAACGGACACTGGAAATCCGAAAACGCGACAATGGTCACGAGCGCGCTGCTCGGACCCAAGGCCGGTCGATCAGCCGTGTGCACGGCATATCGTTTGTTGGGATCCGGCTCTCCTCCGCGTTTCTTGCCACGCTCCGCTTTGGGTCGTTCGGCCTTGGCGTCCGCCATCAACGTCGCATAGATGTCCGCACGCGGGACACCGCGATCGAGCAGCGCCTTCGCATCAGCGAGCTCCGCCTCGATGATGTCGTGCCATTGCGATTCGGTCTTCGAGCCACTGTATGGACGACCATTCACGATGAACGCAGGTGTTCCACTGATACCCACCTTTCCGCCGTCGAGCATGTCCTGATCGACCGCCGCAGCTGCCTCGGCGCTGGCCATGTCTCGACCGAACTGCTCGCCATCGATGCCGAGCTCGGCGAGCTGCTCGGGAAGTGCTCGAATATCACCACGCGTCTCGAACAACCAGTCGTGGATGTCCCAAAACTTGCCATGCTTGTGCGCGGCCCAAGCCACTTTTGCAGCGGGTAGCGCCTTTGCGTGAAATGGCAGAGGATAGTGCTTGAAGACGATCCGCACATCGTTGTCATGTTCCTTCGCGGCGTCCTCGAGTGGGCCCACTGCTTTGCCACAATACGGGCATTCGAAATCGCTGAACTCGACGATGGTCACGAGCGCGTCGCTTGGACCATGTTGCGGCTCGTCACCCCGCAGCGACACACGGTAGCGCTCGCCTGTTTGAACCTGAAACTTTGGGTCGTCAGGCTGGGTGAGCCAACGCCCCAGATAAAACCCTCCGCCGAGCGCGAGCACGAAGCCGAGAATGCTCATCGCGGTCGTGAACCCACGTTTGGACTTGGGCGGATCCGGGGGGCTGGGCGGCGGAACGTCCGCGTCGCGCGATGGTTCTCGAGGTTGATCGGACATGGCGAGACGTGAGCATAGCGAATTGGCACGTGGCCGGCGCTGGTGGTCCGACCACATGCCACGGGTGCAGATCGGGCAGTCCCGCCGATCTACTTGTCTGCAGGTTTGTCGGCCTTCTTGGCCACGGCGTCTTTCTTCGCGTCGTCAGGCTTGGCCACGGTGCCCGCCTTCTGTTTGGCCTCGAAGCCCCCCGCCAACTCCTCGTCGATCACCTCTTTGAAGCGCTCGAACGGCTGAGCACCGCTCAGCAAACGGCCGTTGATGAGGAAACCAGGGGCGCCTTGCACATCGGCCTTTTTGCATGCCTCGATGTCGGCCTGCAGTTTCGCGGCAGTCGCGGCGTCGTTGAAGTCGGACTTCCATTTGCTGACGTCCAACCCGACTTGCTGAGCAAAGCCTTCGAGCGCGGCGTCGTCACGCTTGTCCTTGTTGGCGAACAGGACATCGTGCATTTCCCAGAACTTGCCTTGCTTGTGCGCGGCCAGGGCGGCCCGATGCGCGGGCTCGGCGTTTTTGTGCATGGGTAGCGGATATTGTCGAAAGAAAATCGCGACCTTGTCGCCGAATTCCTTGGCGATCTGATCGACCGTCGTCGTTGCCCTTTTGCAAAACGGACAATCGAAATCGCTGCATTCGACGATGGTGACCTTCGGGTTCTTGGTGTTGCCCTTGGCGGGAAGGCCAGCCGTTTCCACTGGTCTACGTTTGTGATCCGCCACGGGTGGTTGCTTGAGCTCGGTCTCGAAGCCTTTGATCATCTCGTTGTAGAGGTCCTTCTTGGCGACCTTCTTTTCGGCCAAGAACTTCTCGGCTTTGGCCTTCTCTTCTTTGATGAGTGCGTCGAACTTCTCGAACGGCTGGGCACCGGAAAGGTGACGACCATTCACGAAGAACGCCGGCGTGCCGTTGGCCCCGAACTTGCGTGCGGTTGCCTCGTCTTCCTTGGTGATGTCTTCGAGCTTCGGATCGGCCAAATCTTTCTTGAATTTGTCGACGTTGAGCCCGATCTCGCCTGCCCACTTGGCGAAGTTTTCCTCGTTGAGATCCTTTTGGTTGGCAAACAGCTTGTCGTACATGTCCCAGAACTTGCCCTGGCGATCGGCCGCCAGCGAAGCTTTGGCCGCGATGCGTGCTTGCGGATGCATGGGTAAGGGAAGCTGCTTGAACACGATGCGAACATCGTTGGGATGGGCATCCTTGATCTGCTGGATTGCCGGGTTCACGCGGCTGCAAAACGGGCACTGGAAATCACTGAACTCGACGATGGTGACCAACGCGTCTGGTTTGCCCCAACTCGGTCGGCCTTCTCCCGTGGTCACGGCATAGTTGGTCGCGGGATCCGGCGCACCCGGCCGCGGGCGGTCTTCCTGCTTGGGCGCTTCACGAGTGTCTTTGGCGGCCCGCATGATGCGAGCGTAGATCTCCTCACGCTTGGCTCCGCCGTCGACGAGCTTCTGCGCAGCGGCCTTCTCTTCTTCGACGATCTTCTTGAGGGCATCGATGTTCATGGCGCCTTTTTGCGGCTTGCCGTTGACGAAGAAGCTTGGCGTAGAGCGGACCTGGAACTTCTTGCCTAGCTCCATGTCGGCCTTGACGCGCTCCTTGTAGGTACCGTCGTCGAGCGCCTTTTTGAACTTCTCGAGATCGAGCGCGAGCTCCGTGGCGTACTTCTCGAGGTCTGCACGTGTCAGCGCCTTTTGGTTGGCGAACATCTTGTCGTGGAACTCCCAGAACTTGCCCTGCTCGTGTGCGGCCAGCGAGGCCTCCGCCGCCAGCTGTGCATCCTTGTGCATCGGCAGTGGGAACTGCTTGAACACCAAACGCACGTCTTCGGGAAACGCTTTGATGGCCTCGTCGAATGTCGCGGTGACCTTGCTGCAAAACGGACACTGGAAATCGCTGAACTCGACGATGGTCACGACCGGCTTGGCCCCTCCCTTCATGGCGTCCTTCTCGTCGATGGCGATACGGTAGCGCTCACCTTCGATCATGCTGGCTAGACTGTCGTCGACGTCGTCCATCGTGATGAACTTGCCTTCGGCGTCGACTGCGTTGCGTTTGCCAGTGCAAGCCGGGTTGAATGCGAGGGCTGCGGCGACCGCCGAAGCCAAAACGAATGCATGTTTGCGTGGTTTCATGGTGTGTGTTCCTCTTGCTTGCCTGGCACGCCAGGCTGTTGTTGGATCACGGGCTCGGCCGTGGATCCGGAATCAGGTTGATGTGCATTGGGAAACTCGTGCTCGGGAATCGCCGAGGCCATCAGCGTAGAGAACAGCTCTCCACGTGCTACCCCTTTTGAGCTCATGCGCTTGGCTTGCGCCAACTCTTCGTCGATCATGCCGACAAACGTGGCCAACGGCTGAGCTCCGCTCGTGTAACGGCCATTCACGAAATACGTCGGCGTGGCGCCGACTCCCAAACGACGCGCGAAGTCCAGGTCGCGCCGCAGGGTCTCGTGGGTGCGTTCGGCCTCCAGATCGTCGACGAACCGGTCCATGTCCAGGCCGAGCCTACGTGCGATCTCCATCAACGAGCTGCGCCCGAACGCACCGCGATGCTCGAGCAGCTTGTCGTGCATTGGCCAGAATTTGCCCTGAGCGTGAGCAGCAATGGCCGCCTTGGCTGCCAGCTCAGCGGATTCGTGAATCTCTTTGAGCGGATAGTGTCGGACGATCAAACGTACGTCTTTGGGATACTTGTCACGCACGGCCTGGAGCGAGTCTTTCCACGTTTGCCGACAAAACGGGCATTCGAAGTCCAAAAACTCGACGATCACCACGGGTGCGTCCGAAGGACCCAACGACGGTGCATCTTCGGGCAATACACGATAACGCTTGGTCCCGTCGGGCTCGCGCAGGCTGACTGGACGGTTGGCAGCTTGCATGGCGGACTTGGCTTGCCTGCTGAGCGCCGTAAGCTCCGGAACTTCACCCACACGGCCCGTGGAGGCTTTCGCCATGATCGTCTGGTACACGTCGGCGCGCGCCGTTCCTTGGTCGAGTAGCTGGCGACAGCGGCGGATCTCTTCATCGAGAATCGCGTGCCACTCGCTTTCTTCGTGCGCACCGATCACGAACAAACCATTGATGAATGCCGCCGGAATGCCCGGCAAGGCCAACGTCTCGGACTGCCGCCGATGACGAATGCGGACCGCAGCGTGTGCACCCGTATCGATGTCGTCCATGAATCGATCCACGTCCAAACCGAGCAGCTCGGCATGGGCACGCAAGGTCGGCCGATCGAATCCACCTCCCGCACTGAACAAGCGCTCGTGCATGTCCCAGAACTTGCCCTGGGCTCCCGCCGCAAACGCCGCCTCGACGGCTTGTTCTCCTTGGGCAAACCCAGCGACCGTCGATGCGCGGAACACCACGCGGAGGTCTTGTTTGTAGTCCTCGATGAGGTTTTGCATGATCTGCCAGGTCTTGGCACACGGGGGACATGCGTAGTCGGAGAACACCACGATCGTGACGAGCGGCGCATCCCCGCCGAGCGCGTGATCATCGGGAAGCAGCTCGACCCGAAACCGCTGCATGTCCATGCGTATTGCACGACTGGCGTCGGGCCGAGCGCCGCCATCGTCCCGACAGGCGGTCGCGAATGTCCCCAGGCAGCCCGCGGTCGCAACGATTCGAGCGAGCACGATGTGCGCTCGTGCCCGTTTGCGAGGCTGTGTGGGCTTGATGTGTGACGATGGGAACATGCGCGGTCTCCTGTACGCTCACGTGGATGTGCGTGCCGAAAGAGCAGCGTGCCACGTGCTTGCGCGGCACTGCGGCCGCGCGACGCTAGGCGTCCAGGCTTCGAGGTGGAGGAACCGGCTGTTCGAGGATCGGTGCGTCGAGTCGCTCGTCGGGAAAAACTGGCCGCAGCGTTCGCTCGTCCAGCACGCCCCGCGGCAACACGATCCCCCGGTCGGGCAGCGCAAAGCCGAGCCATGATCCAGCGACGATCGTGCTCGGGCCCGTCGGGTTGGCGCGCTCGAATTGGCCACAACTTTCGTCACCGAAATCACAAGCCTGCTGGGCAAAGAGCTCGTCCAGCAAGCGCGAGCACGTATCTCTCGGCATAGCGAACAGCGAGCGGTCGACGAACACGGGAACGACGAGATCGGCCCCGCAAAACACGAACGTGCGTCCGTCGTCGTCACCGCAGCTGTAGTTGTCTTGGCCGATGTGATCCGCCAGCCACCCGTCGACGCTCGGCGGCTCTGTTGGGCGTGCCAAGATCGTCGCGAGCCCTGCCCAAAGGAGCAGCGCGAGAAGCCACCGCGATGTTTTTGCCACGCCGGCCACGAGCGGGCCAAGGCTAGGCCTGGGATCGAAACCGCGCAAGCCCCACGCCCTGGATGGACATCCCCTGCCAGAATTCGGGGGGATTCGGGGGGATCTGGGGATTTCGTTGGAGCGGGAGACGAGACTCGAACTCGCGACTTCAACCTTGGCAAGGTTGCGCTCTACCAACTGAGCTACTCCCGCACCGGGTGCCGTACTCTACTTGCGCGCGTTCGAGTGTCAAGCGTCGACGCCAGCGCTCACCCACGTCGGGAAACGCGCTGCCTGTGCATGCGTGGCATGCAGAAATGCTGCATATTTACCGCATATGCGCATGGCCACTTGCGGCCCGGAGTGGTTTCGAGATATTGGGAAACCTCCCCTCGATGGCCGAAAACGAGCGAAAATTCACCGTGGCGATGGCCGGCGCCACCGGCTACGCGGGCCAGGTCATGCATGCACTGTTGATGCATCATCCCTGCATCGAACCCGCGGTGATACCTGCCCGTATGCCCGACGATCTGTCCTCCCTGTGGGTCGACACGCTCGCGGCCTGCGACGCAGTGTCGTTGGCCCTGCCCGACGATGCCTCGAGAGCATGGGCAAGTTGGCTGCACGCGCATGGTGTGGCCAGAACGCTGGATCTCTCGCACACGTTTCGCCAAACCGATGGCATCCACTACGGTGTTCCGGAGCTGTTCGGAGCGCCTCCTCGAGACGCGAAGCTCGTCGCGAATCCTGGGTGTTATCCCACGGCCACGCTGCTGGTCCTGAAGCCATTGCTCGACGCGGGGTTGATTGCCAGCGAAGGCATCGCCGTGCTCGGCGCGAGTGGGGCGTCCGGTGCGGGCAAAGCCCTGGCCGATCATCTACACTTTTGCAACCTGTCGGAAAACTTCTTTCCTTACAAAGTCGGCGAGCATCGCCACGTTCCGGAGATCGAGCGCCATCTCGGCACCCCCATCAGCTTCGTCACGGAGCTGCTCCCGATCGTCCGGGGCATGCTCGTCACCGCGTTCGTGCGTCCGCTTGCCAAGGTCGCCACGTTGCTCGATGCGCTTCGTGAGCGCTACACCGATCATCCCTACGTGACGGTGCTCGCCAAGCCCGACCAGGGGTTGGGTGTGCGTCACGTGGTCGGCACACATCAGGCCGTGATCGCGGTCGGCCCGGTCGAGCGAAGTGGTGTCGTTCCCGTGTTCTCCAGCATCGACAACCTCATGAAGGGCGCCGCGAGCCAAGCGGTACACAACCTCAACCTGTGGGTCGGGCTCGACCCTTATTTGGGTCTGCCCGCGCCACTGTCTCGCCATCCCGATGGCGTGCCGAACATGACAGGAGCCACGACATGGGCGTGACGAACGGGATTTCTGTCGCGAGTGAAATCGCCGACGACTTCGCAGGTCCGCGAGGATTTTCGTTCGCGGGCATCCACGCGGGCATCAAACAAACGCGCTCAGACCTGGGCGTGATCCTGTCCGCTCCGCCAGCGTGTGCAGCAGGATGCTTCACGAAAAATCCCGTGCGGGCGGCGTGCGTCGTACGTGATGCTGCACTGCTGCCTTCGACGTGCGTGCAAGCCGTGATCGTGAACAGCGGCAACGCCAACGCGATGAGTGGAGCCGACGGTGCTGCGGTCAACCAGGGCATGGCCGACGATCTCGCCGTGCTGCTCGGCTGCCCGTCGGATGCAGTTTTGACCAGCTCCACCGGCATGATTGGCGTGCCGCTGAACGGCACCGTCATCCGCAAGGCCCTGCCGGGCCTGCTGTCACGGGTGAGCAACGATCCCATGCCATTTGCCGGCGCGATCCTCACTACCGATACCTGCACCAAGATCGCGCACACCAAAGTCATGCTGCCCGGGGCTTCCGAGCCAATCTCGCTGCTCGGCGTTGCCAAGGGTTCGGGAATGATTCACCCGAACATGGCCACCACGCTTTCATACGTATGCACGGACGCCGCGGTGGCCCCGGGCTTGCTACACAAGCTGGTGGAGCAAAGCTTGGACTACAGTTTCAACGCCATCACGGTGGATGGCGACACGTCGACCAACGATTCCATCATCGTGCTCGCAAACGGTGCCTCGGGCGTCCACGTCGAAGCGCCAGACGCCGTCGAAACATTTCATGCGGCGCTGAAGCAAGTGCTCCGCAGCCTCGCCATGCAGGTCGCCCGCGACGGCGAAGGTGCCACGCGCCTGCTCGAAGTCGAAGTCCAAGGCGCAGTCGATCATGCCGCTGCCAAAGTCATTGCGCGCGGCATCGTGCGCGGGAGTCTGTTCAAATGCAGTGTGTTTGCGGGCGAAGCCAACTGGGGGCGGCTCGTCACGGCAGCAGGACAAGCCGCGTGCGAACATGGCATCTCGCTCGACCCCGCAACCGTCAGCATCTGGGCGCAAGGCATCCCACTCGTCGAGCGGGGATCCATCACGCGCGAGCATCCCCCGGGCGGTGATCTCGGCCGTCGCTTGCGCGAACCGACGGTTCGTTGGGTCATCGACCTCGGGGCCGGCAATGCCTCGTTCGTCGCCTTTGGCTGTGACCTCAGCTACGACTACGTGCGGATCAACGCAGACGAATATTTGCAGGTGGAGATCAGCCCAAACGGCACCGTATCGCGAAATCTGAGCCTCGCAGCTTACTCTCCACGCCTGAAACATCAGTTGCTGGTCGACGGCCTCGCGTATGTTCGCAAGTTCGCTGGCCTGCGGGCGCTGGTGTACGTGCGAGGTGCTGTCGCGACCAAGCCCGAGCTCGTTGCGTCGTTTGCCCGCGACATGGAGCTGTGCATCGATGCCGGCCTGAAATCCGTGGTGGTCGTGCCGGATCTCTCGCTGGCGAACACGCTGGTCGAGCACATGCAATCCACGGGGCACTTTGCCGTAAACATTCCTCGCGATGCCGCCACGTTGGGCACTTGGCTCGACCGCGGACATCTGTGCGTGGTGGTCGAAGGTCGGCCAGACCCCGGTGCAATCGTGGAGCTTGCCATCAAGGCCGGCATTCACAAGATGATTGCGCTCGGCGACTCCCAGGGCTTGATGGATGCCACTGGCTTGGTATCGCTGCTTTCGCCCGACGTGCTGCAAAATGGGCTCGACCGCGGCCGGTTCGGCGCCAACAACGATGCCGAGATGGTCGCACTATCGCGACACGCAGCGGTCCTGGGAGTCCCAGCCCTGCACCTCATCGATGGGCGGGTGCCGCACGCGGTCGTGGCCGAGCTGTTCACCGACCAAGGAATCGGCACGCTCGTCACCCGCCAAACCATTGGATGAATCGAACACGGGAAAGCCATGGCGAATCTCATCGACGATCGCGATCTTTCACGAACCGAGCTGCTCTCGCTGCTGGAGCTCACCTGGAAGCTCAAACACGAAGGCTGGGACGCCGGGCTTCCGCTTGCACGCAAACACGTCGCGCTCGTGATGGCCAAGCCCAGCCTGCGTACCCGGGTGAGCTTCAGCGTTGCCATTCGTGACCTCGGAGGTAGCGTCATCGAGGTCGGTTCGCAGAACACGAAGCTCGGCAAAGGCGAACACGTGCGCGAGTTTGCAGCCGTGCTGGGCCGCATGGTGGATGGCATCGTGGCGCGCGTATTCGGCCATCACGAGTTGGCCGAGCTGGTGGAATTCTCCGGCGTGCCCGTCGTCAACGCATTGAGCGACCTGCTCCACCCTTGTCAGGCGATCGCAGACGCATTCACCGTGTGGGAGCACGCCCGTGTGGCCGGGGCGGCCCACACCGACTCGGCACAGGCGTTTTTCGCCCAGCCGCACAAGCTTGCCTATGTCGGTGACGGCAACAACGTCGCCCATAGCCTGATGCTCACGGCGGCGAACCTCGGTTTCATGCTCGCGCTCGCGTGTCCGCGCTCGCGCCAGCCCGATGCTTCCATTCTCGGCGACGCACAGACACGCCATCCACGCGGCAAGGCCGGCATCGTGCTCGGTGACGATCCCATCCGGGCCGTCGATGGTGCACAAGTGGTCTACACCGACACATGGGTGAGCATGGGCCAAGAGCACGACCACACGTCCGAGCAGGTTGCCGAGATCTATGCTGGCTTTCAGGTGGATTCCACCCTCATGGGCCGGGCCAACTCCGGTGCGCTGTTCATGCACTGCCTTCCGGCAGAACCGGGACGAGAGGTGACGGCGAGCGTCCTACGTGGTGCCGAGAGCGTGGTGCTCGACCAAGCGGAAAATCGCCTCCACACTGCGAAGGCTGTGCTGATTCGCCGCGTGTTCGTGTGATGGGATCCACGCAATCGCGTCGTGCTGCGCTTCGCAAGCTCTTGCTTGCCGCTGGGAGTGGCTCGCAAGCCGAGCTGCGGGCTGCGCTGGAAACGCGGGGATTTCCCTCGACACAGAGCACCGTCAGCCGCGATCTCAAGCTGCTCGGCGCACAACGCAGGCTGCGCGAGGACGGCAGCTTCGTCTACGAGATCCCGGGACAAGGACGAACTCGCTTTCCCAGCGAAATGGTCTTGCGCATCGATCACAACGAGGGCCTGGTCGTGGTACGAACGCGCATCGGTCGGGCGCCGGCGGTGGGCATCGAGATCGATGCCGTTCATCATCCTCAGGTGCTCGGAACCATTGCTGGCGACGATACCGTGATCGTCATTCCCAAAACGCAAAGAAAGACTGCGGAGCTGGCGCGGCGACTGCACGAGCTCTGCGAACTAACATTGCCGGACTCGCCGGAAGACTTGGCAAGGACTCGCAAAAAGGACGAACGATGACGAACTCGCAGCGTGACAAAGTGGTGCTCGCCTATTCGGGTGGGCTGGATACCTCGGTGATGATCGCGGTATTGCGCGACCGTTATGATCGCGACGTCGTGGCCGTACATGTCGACGTGGGCGAGGCACCGGAGGAACGCACGCTGACAGCCCGCGCCAAGGAAGCGGGAGCGATCGACGTTCGCTTCGTGGCAGCACGAGAAGACCTGGCCAAGCACTTCATCCTCCCGGCACTGCAGGCCAATGCCCTCTATCAGGACGCTTACCCACTATCGGCCGCATTGTCGCGCCCGCTGATCGCCAAGCACCTGGTGAGGGTCGCACGAGAAGTCGGCGCAACGGCGATCGCCCACGGGGCCACCGGCAAAGGCAACGACCAGGTCCGCTTCGATCTTTCGGCTCGCGCGCTCGCACCGGGCATCCAGATCATCGCGCCGCAGCGAGAACACAACATGACGCGCGATGCTGCCATGGCGTTTGCCGCCGAGCGCGGCATCCCCGTACCCACGACCACGAAGAGTCCCTATTCGGTCGACGGCAACCTGTGGGGCCGGAGCATGGAAGGCGGCGCGGTCGAGGACATCACCAAGGCACCACCCGACGACGTGTGGGGTTGGACGGTGCATCCCAAAGATGCTCCGGAAACGCCGCAGGACGTGCGCATCGTGTTCACCAAGGGTGTTCCGGTGGCCGTCGACGGCAAGCCGCTCGAGCTCGTGGCACTGATCGAGCACGTGCACGGCCTTGCATGCAAACACGGTGTTGGTCGCATCGACATGCTCGAAAATCGTGTGGTTGGCATCAAGACACGCGAGCTCTACGAAGCTCCGGCCGCTGCCGTGCTGTTGCCGGCGCACCGCGAGCTGGAGGCCGCGGTGATCGATCGCAAGCTCCATGCGTTCAAGCGACACATCGATGCTGCCTACGCCACGCTCATCTATGAAGGATTGTGGTACTCGCCGCTTCGCGACGCCTATCAAGCAGTGGTCGACACCGTGCAGCCGTACGTGAACGGTGAAATCACGGTCCGGCTGTTCAAGGGCTCCGCAACCGTGGTCGCGCGCAAGACCGATGGTGCTTTGTACAACCATGCGCTCAGCACCTACGGTGTGGGCGATAGCTTCGATCATCGTGCCGCCGAGGGTTGGATCAACCTCGAGGCCCTGCCGCTCACGTTGTTCCGAAAATTGCATCCCGTCCAAGACCCATGACCATCGCCCGCACTGCCGCTACGGGAGGTACGCTCGATCCCGCGTTTCTTGGGTGGCAAAGCTCGCTTCCAATCGATCGCCGACTGCTCGCCATCGACTGTCAGGGCAGCATTGCCCACGTACAGGGGCTGCGTGGCGCTGGCTTGCTGAGCCAACAAGAAGCCGACACGCTCATACGAGCGCTGGCTGGCCTGCCCGACCAGGTTGCCTCGGGACAGGTGGTGCTCCCCGACGAAGAAGACGTTCACATGGCCGTGGAGACGTGGCTGCGTGGTGCCGTGGGAGCCGTTGCCGACAAGTTGCACACCGGTCGAAGCCGCAACGATCAGGTGGCGACCGACCTCCAGCTGTGGGCACGTGCGACAGTGTCGAAGATCGCGATCGCCATCGATTCGGTGATTGACGCTGCCCAAGCTTGGATTGAGCGCGAGGGCCAGCTCGTCATGCCAGTGTACACACATCGACAGGTGGCCGTGCCCGCGCTGGCGAGCTCGTGGATCGAAGCTGCCTTGTGCTGTCCCCTGGCACGCGATCGTGCTCTGCTCGACATGACGAAACGTGAGCTCGCCGTGTCGCCGCTCGGTGCCGGTGCCATTGGAGCGACGACACTCCCCATCGATCCCAACGTAACTGCCGCGGCACTCGGCTTCGAGCGCCCGTTCGACAATCCCATCGATGCCATCGGTCAACGCGACCACGCGGTCCTGCTGGCGTTCGTGTGTGCGCGAATCGGCATGCATCTGGCGCGGTTTGGTACCGATGTGGTGGAGCTGGCCAGCGATGGTCTCGTGAGCTTGGGAGGCGCCATTGCGTGCGGCTCGTCGATGATGCCCCACAAACGCAATCCCGATTTGTTCGAGCTCGTGCGCGGCCACGCGGCGCTGCGTCACGGCGAGCTCACGGCGATGTTTTCCGTTTTCCACGGACTGGCCAGCGGATACCATCGCGACTTTCAGCACGACAAGCAGATCCTGTTTTCGGCTGTCGATGGCACGTGCGAGTGTCTGTCGATGATCGCGCTGGGCCTGCGCCACATTGCCCTGGTGGACGCGGCATGCATGGAGGCCTTGCGCGACGGAGACGCGATCGCAACCGATCTCACCGAAGTGCTCGTGGCCTCGGGCGTGCCGTTTCGGGAGGCTTATGGACGCATCGGATCCCTGGTCGCGAGCCAGCGCGAGCGCAGCAAACGGCTGTGCGACCTCACCGAAGCCGACTTGAACGCCGCCCAGCTTCCTCTCGTGGTGCTCGACCACCTCGATGTGCGCCAAAGCGCAGCACGACGCGCCGGCAAGCTCCCGAAGCTGGTCGTCACGCAGCACGACCCGGAACAGTGATCGTTCACGCCTGCTCGAGCACTGTCTCGAGCCGTTACAGGTCTTTGCGATTCGCTCGACGCATCGCCGCGGCCATGATCGGCGCGGCGAGCTTGGAGAACCCGCTCGGCTCTCCTCGATTGCGCAACGTCATCTTCGTTGCACCCGTGCTCAACGTCTCCCATGCGTAAGTGGTCTCCATGGGGAATGGGCCTTGTGCGGTACGCATGACCAGCCGTTCGCCGGGAACGTAGTCCACCACCTCGTACGTATAGGCGAGGCGCCGGCCGAGAAACTGAGCAACGAACGCCATTTGCGAGCCCTTGCCGACCGGTGGTGGAGTCCTCCACTCGACCGAGCGAATGTTGACGTACCACTCGGGCGCTCTCGATGGGTCTCCTGCGAATTCCGCCACCAGCTCGCGCGGGCGATCGATCACGATTTCGGTCTGGATGTCGACGGCCATCGGGGACGACTCTACCAGAGTGTCCCCTCGAGCCATCGCGCGGTGGCACCGGCCACCCCGGCCAACGCGAGCGTCTTGACCATCCCGAGGCGAAAACGAAACAGCGCAATCATGGAGACAATCACGAGCAACATTGCCACGAGATCCAGGCTCGACACGATTGGCACGTCCATCCGAAGCGGCCCCCATTGCAATTCATGGACGTTCGTAAACACGACATGTATGCCGAACCACACGGCGAGGTTGAGAATGACCCCCACGACCGAAGCGGTGATGCCAGAAAGCGCGCCCTGGAGCGCGCGATTGCTCCGCAATGTCTCGACATAGGGAGCCCCCAGGAAGATCCACAAGAAGCACGGTACGAACGTGACCCACACGGTAACGACCGAGCCGAGTACACCCGCGACCAAAGGTAGCAACTCGCCAGGGTGGCGAAACGCACCCATGAAGCCAACGAACTGGAGCACCATGATGAGCGGTCCCGGCGTGGTCTCTGCCAACCCCAGGCCATCGAGCATTTCTCCCGGTTCGAGCCATTGGTAATGCTCGACGGCGATCTGAGCAACGTAGGCCAGCACTGCATAGGCGCCG
>Ga0187893_10002949_pt1 | contig 35847 bp, 43 predicted proteins | sample MA1701074metaG_FD_139574 | JGI IMG/M metagenome (GOLD analysis project Ga0187893, IMG submission 139574) | White microbial mat communities from a basaltic lava cave in the Kipuka Kanohina Cave System on the Island of Hawaii, USA - MA170107-4 metaG ...
TAGCGGGGGTGCGCTACCCAGCATTGCAGACGAAATTCAGGCGCACCCACGCCGTCCGGCTTCGGTTCGAGCGGCGGAAGCGGACGTTCAGGCCGGTGGGGTGACCGGGATTCGTAAGCTCTCGGTAGACGTTTGCCGAGAGTTTACACCGGAATTCCGCTGAACCCCTCGGCGAGTTCGATCACGCCCTTTCCTCCTGGGGGGGTGCTGCGCCCTCGTCGTCCTCTGCGGAGTCCCGTCGATCTTCGCCTTGCGGTAGGAGCCATTCAAAGATCACGTTCAACCCGGTTGAAAGCACGAGCTCACGGAACCTCTCATCTCCGATACGCTTCGAGTCCCGAATCGAACGAAGCACTGCGCCGAGCACACTACTTGTCCTGAGAGCACCGTTCGAACTGATGCTCGCGAACACTCTCTCGACGTGCACCGCTGTTAGGAAAGGCGCCAGGGGAACGAGCAGTCTGGAGCCGTAGACATTTGCGGCCCCGTCGCTGTTCGCATTCGCGTAGAAGTCAACTGCCCGATCTGCGTATTCAGAGCGGGGTGACGCCTCAACAAGACCGCACAATTCGTCAGGCGTCGAGCACGCAATGCGCCTTCTCCCACTTGTGTTCAAGCAGGGCATGTCAAGAGCTGCAGGAAGGCATGTCCTGAGCGCTGGCTCTGGCAGTGCCTCCACGACACGCTTTATCTTGGACATAACGTCCTCCTCGCAGAAGTCCCAAGTTCCGGGCACCTGATTGAGGAAGCGGATTGCCTGCGGCAACCTGTCATCGTTTAGCGCACGAAACAGTGTGCTCGTTGATCCAGCCATGACCTTTTCAGTAGTTCCAGGATGAAGCTGGCGGAGTCCATTTAATGCCGTGCAGTGCCTGCGGAATGCACCGTCGTCCAAAGAATCGCGCAGAACAGTCTTCAGCAGAACAATCACCAAGTTGCGTACCAGGGATTCGCGAGGATTTGCGAGAGGTCCACGCTGAAGATGGACGGCCACGTCGTCGATTGCCGTGGGGAAGTAGACCGACTTGATTTCATCGAGGATTCTGGAAAGGGCCGCCTTCCCTTGAACCGGCGGGTGGCGCAGTAGGTGTACGACGGCGTTCCTCAAGTGCGCCCGAGCCAATTCTGCCGAGGGCGAGTAGATCTCGTCGGCTGTGTTCATCGATGGATGCGCGCATCGGTTTCGGTCCTCAAGAAGTCGTTCCAGGTCAGCACATTCGTGCTCAGAGATCAGTTCGAACTCGTCACGAGCCAATGAGGGCACCCTCCGCTCAAAGAGAAGCAACCCCCTGACGTCAGCGCTCACTCTCAACTTCTCGAACTCTTCACGGCGTCTTCTTGCATTCGCGTCACCAGTCAGTTCCAACTGCTTTAGTTTCTCGACGATATCGAAGACTATCGCAATCCACGTGGCGACGATGCACGACCTGAATGCGCCTGCCCGATAGCATGCGACTGCCTCCGAGATATATCTTTTTGCCGGTTCGCCTTTGCAGAGAAGCACCAGCTCATCCAGGTCTATGAATCTCTCGTCGGTCATTCCGACCTCCCCCGGTGAGATGCGCTATTCAAGCAGGACGCGCTCACGATGAGCACTCCAATAGATAGCCCGACCCCATGAGCGCCCCGATGAGTTCGGAAACTTGCTTTGCAGGCCCTCCGTGCAACAGTACGCCCATTTCGAGTTGGCCCGAGATTCCCTTCTGGGTTATGTTGGCGCTCCCGACATAAGCATGCTGGTCGTCACACAGGCAGAATTTCGCATGCGAGCCAAGCATCCGCGGGTCATCTACGTTTTCACTTGGTTGGAATGTGCGGAATCGTGCCCCACCAAGTTCCCGCAGACTGCGGAGGTCTAGTCCCGCTAGGCTCGCTCCGGTGCTTATGAGATCGACCCTTATCCCCCTCTTCAGTGCGGCGATGAACGCCACGCCTAGCGGGCCCGCAAGAAGACCTTCGGTTCCTTGGATGAAGGGCGCTGCCATCACAACGTGCTGCCGTGCTGATGCCAGGAGCTCGTTGAGAACGCCCAAGGTTGTTCTTAGGCCAATTCGAGATGCAAGTTTTGCCCCGAACGGTTCCGGCACGGTCATCACGACTTCGACCTGAGAGTTGGGTCGTCGATCAGCCACTTGCCGTCACCTCACCGCGACGAAATCTAGGAAGCCGATCCTGATCTCCCCAAGGACGGAATCGCGACCGCCAAAGAGAAATGGTCTACCAAGATTCAAGTTGAAGAAGCGACAACTCGTCTCTGCGAGATGTGAGCATGCGTGGCAGGTGCCCCCTCTGTCAATACAGACCGGGTCATATACACATCTTCGGCTTGATCGTATCTCGGCGAGCCACTCGACAAGGGACTGTTCGAACAGCGCAGAGAGTGCGCCGATCGTCGCACCGAACCGATGGTTGCCGTAGATGGCGCAAGTGAGTGTCCGCGGCAGCACGTATTCGGACAAGCTTGTTCCCTCCAACCCACACAGGAGCGACGCGCGTCTGACGGCAAGGTGGCTCAGAGAGTGGAGGAGTCCGAATACGATCCGAGCTTCTGCGGCTTGAATCGTTTGCCGAAGCGAAACCCCGTCAAGAAGGTTAACGAAGAAGGCCCTGGCACCCACTGTGGGATCTTCGCCACTGGGAATTCGAGGCGCGAGACCATTCGTTGACATCCAGCGAAGTACAGCTTCGTGGTCCAGCCGCAGGAGAATTGCATCCGCCTGTACGACATCCACGAAAATCGGGAACTTGCCGGCGTGATCTCGCTCGGCCGGAAATGGGTTCAGCCGACAGGCGTTAGGCTGATAGTGGGCACGGCTGTACCCAAACGTCGCGGTAGTAATCGGGAAGTCCGTCGCCAAGGTAACAGATGCTAGCCCAATGCGACGCGCCTCGTCGCGTGCACGTTCCCGATCCTCAGGCTCGTCCTCCTCATGCACGAAGAGATCTGTCACGTTCCCTGACTGAAGCGGCATGACCGCCTCGATCATCTCCTGACCCGCTCTTTCCCACACGTCCCAAGGGACTCCAGAGCGTCGGACGAGGGCATCCGCCAAGCCCTGCGGCGAACCCGCCACTTCTGCCTCGGTGCGTGACGCCTGTAGCTGAGCCTGCATCTTCTCGAACTGCGCAATCACCTCCTCGCTCGAACCCTGTTTACGGAGACGTGCCCGTTCTGCTTCGCTTAGGGTAAACGGAGCGGCCGAGGAGGTGGCACCGGCAGTGGCGCCGAAGTCCACAAGACGGCGTCCTCGCGTTTCTGGCATGCCAAGAAAAGCCGAGGCCGCAACCGCTTGCCAGCGTGAGACACCCAGGAAGGCACTGAATTCTCTGCCCGGTTGGTTAAGCAGTACCGTGTAGTGCGGGTAGAAAGTACGGCCAGCACGATGAACCTCGACGCTCATGTTCTTGAGAGACTGATCGTTGCCTGGCCAATTGCACGAACATCGGCCCGCGAAGACCGACGTACTTGCGCCGCAGGACCTACACACCCATTGGAAATCAGAGACTCGTTCGCTCCCTCGGGTATCCAACGCCATCCGCTGCCTGGAGTTACATTTCCTGCAGAACTGACTGGAAAGAGGCTCAAGCGCTCCGCAACGGTGAACCCTTACGAACCGCAGTTGCACGAGGCGTCCGGCGCGACATGTCCCGCAGGCTTCCGAATTGGGCACGCCGTCTCGAGGCTCCAAGATGACTCCGCACCGAGGGTTTTGGCACCAGAACACCAAGGGGAACATCGCTGCTTCAACTCCTCGGGGCTCTATCAACACGAAGCGGTCGGATCCCCGCTCTAGGTCGCGGAAGATCGGACGATGCTCCTCAGACCACGCACGAACCTGCTCATCGACTGCCCGCAAAATGAGGTGCATATTCAAATCTGTCCTCTGAATCCCGCGAATCCGGTCAACCCGCGCGATCGTCCCGATCTTCTCGAAATCAAAGGTCTTCCCGGGGAGGTAGTTCAGCAAGACTTGCTGCTTGCCCCGGTTCATTCGACGTCCCATCGGTGAGTTCCTCCCTATCTCCCCGCTCTCGTGGCCCACGCACTGCCCTTTGAGTCAAGCTCGATCTCTATCTGTTCGTCTACGTCTCGCAGGCTGCGCATTGGTGAAGGAATGAGCGCGTCGGACACGAAGGTAGCATTGCCACCGGCACCGAGAATCTGATCCAGGAACTGGTGGACTCGCCTGCCGATTTCCTCCTGGAAAGCCGCAGCACCAAGCCCCGGCCAGCGGTGGATCAAGTACGCTTCCTCAAGTATTCCCAGGAAGCTCTCTGCACGCAGCGTACCTTCACTGATGAGTCTCTTCACGAAATCAACCATGTAGTAGCGATTAGGATTGTCCTGGCCGGAGCTGTTGGCAATCCGCTGAAGCAGGATGGCCATGAAGAGCCCAGGAACCGTGCGCTGAATGCTGAACTTGGACCAGCGGTTAATGGCGACGGGCTCCACAAGCCGCCCGAGAAACTCATGGTACTTCTGGAAATACGCGAAGTGGCTTTGGTCCCGTTCACGCGCTGGCTTAAGGCATGTAAAGACAATTCCGACGTGGGACCGACCAACTCGGCTCGAGGACTGGATGTACTCGGCATTCTGTTTTGGCATGCCGTAGAAGATCATGCAGTTGAGTCGGTCGATATCAACGCCATGACTAATCATGCTGGTAGCGAGGATTGCATTCGGCCCTGTAGTTCGGCCAGGCTGGGCGCTCTCGAGCATTTCAAGGATTCGCGTGACGTTGTCCGTGCTGGTGCTTCCCGAGAGTTCCTCGATTTTCAATGGCGAGAATCCAGCCCTTTCGAGCTCATTGTTTACGTGCGCATCGAGATCTGTGCGAATCGCACTCAGTTCACGAGTAGCGGAGAAGTAGCTGAGTGATGTGATATAGGCGTCGATCAGCCTGTGCCAGTCTGCCGTTCCAGGGCTCGTCAGGCCACCATACGGATTGGGCTCTGTCGCTGGCAAGCGTGCCAGCGACACGATCTCCCTATGGTAATAGTCCACGAGCTCGAGGACGGCATTGAAAATCGTCTTGTTGTGTGGCAGTAGACCGACAAAGAGCCTCTGCGGGTATTCAAGAGTGCATACATAGAACGATCTTGTCAGCGTCGGTCCGTGCCCGGGAAAGACCCTAGCGGTTCTGCCGTACAGATGCTGAACCTGACGATCGAACGCCTCGATCGTTGCTGAGGACGCGATGATTTTGACCGGTGGATTCTGGCCGAATGCCTGGAGAAGGGTTTGGAGAAAGGTCTCGTAGTGCCCGTCGAAGGTCCCTAACCCCTCTTTCAAGAGATGGAGTTCGTCTTGGACGAATAACGTAGGCCCGCTTACGCCAGTCGGTGAACCGCGACGAAGCTGCCGGGCGTCCGTGCATTCCTTCTGGCAACACTTGGCGTTGTAGTAACCGTGCTGTACGCAGCGTCCCGTGACCTGACCGAGGACCAGAGAGAGCTTTCGCTGGTTTCCTAGGCCAGCCAACTTGTCGATTGTACCCACGACTACAGACGGCAAGTATCGATAGATCTCATTGTCGACGACGTAGACGGGGAGAACGCCCCTGGGGAACCTGCACGCCAGATTCAAGCAACGGTGGATCAACCGCACAGACTCCGGGTCGAATTCGACCGCAACCGTCGTCGTCCTGCACGCGGGGCACTTAACGATCTTCTTCCATCGTTGACGAGCGTCCCCATCATTGGCAATGCTCCAGTGTGGATCGGGAGACTCGCCACGACGCGGAGGTGTTAACTCATTTGGCGTCGCCTCCTGGCCGACGAAGTAGCCCACAGCGAAACCGTCGACGTCACGTCCGGAGAGTCGGGGGTCACTTTGCGACCTTCGGATAAGCTCCGCTGCGCCGATGACATCCGCTACTCGTTGGGTCTGCTGCAAAGTGAGCAGCCTCAAAGGAAACCGTGTCCACGTGGTGACACCCGCCGACTTGCCGCGCAACCGATCAAAGAAGCAGTGGAAGACAATGACTCCCAGATAGGCTTCGGTCTTCCCGCCGCCCGTTGGAAAGTAGATGATGTCGACGACGGTCCGGTTAAGCATAGTCGACTGTTCACCCGACTTCAGTACGTGAATAGCCGGGATCTGAGAGACGATGAACACGACTTGGAAAAGTCGCCACGCCGTTTTGTGGCCCCCCAGGGCGAAAGACTGGTTGGTCAATTGGAAGGCAAGTCGAATGTCTGCATCTTGTTCAATTAGGCGGCAGCCGTGCTCGAAACTCGCGATCTGGTCGCGGAACAAGCGATGATCCCTGTCGTACTCCTCACCATGACGGGCCTCCCAGGCGGCGTCACCGGCGATGTACCTCGCCCGCCAGGAGGTCCACTCGCGGTCGTATTCTCGCATCGCATCGAGAATGCGACGTAATGGGGGTCCGGGTTCCGCACCGAGGTCTTGGAACGACGCACTAGTAGGCTCAGTATTCGTGCTGTAACGGGCCTGGAAGAAAATCGGTGCATTCATGGTTTCGAATTGCAATAGCCCGTTGGAATCTTGCCTTCTGTCGACAGAGCAATTGAAGCCCCGCGCCCACAAATGGCGATCGTACCGAAAGCTCCTCGGCGCAACCTCGAGCTCGAACGGAAAAACGATCGCATGGTCGAAGGTCAGGGTCGCCTTAACATCGAAAAAGAACCCCTCGCTATGCCAAGAGCGCGTGTCGATTGGCGAAGAATTGGTCGCTTCAAACAGGAATATGATTTCGTTCTGCTCATCTGCTGGCCGGAGTTGAACTCCGATAGCCCAGCTCCACGGCGGGATGAGATCTGTCGATAGGTCTTCCTTGAACTGTGCATACGCGGAATCCGATTCGAGAGCCTCCGGTGGGACTCGGACCTTCTCCTCTAGGTCTGGTCCTGTTCGCAGATGTCCGGGATCGCCGAGGATGACTTCTCGAATGCGGGCGAACTCGCGCTCCGTCGCACTCTCAAGATCGGCAGTATCAACACACCATCCGACCGCTAGATTCAGATCTCTTCGAATGGTAACGGAGCCAACTGCCGAGCACCGGACCTTGCGATATTTCTTGAAGAGCACGTCCGTTGGCCGACGGCTTCGCCGTGAGGGGGGCTTGGGAGAATCGGCACCGACTGCGGAATCGCTGTCTGCCTCTCGCTCCGGTTCGGGCATATCGTCCCCATACGGCGGCGTCGATTTCGGTTCCCCCTGCTGAGGAGCAACCGCATTCACGCCGGTCGTCTTCGAATACCGCTGGTGCTCCCGTTGTTCCTCTAGGGTTGGGAACACTCTGTAGTAGCAGCTACATTCGAGCACGACGGCGACCCTGATCTCGTTCTGCTCCGGCTTCAATCTGAATTCCACTCCAAAGGCAACTGGGGCTAGCTTCGTGATGAGTTCGTCCAGAAAGCGCGGACGCCCAACACTCCTCTCTTCATCCTCCTCATGACCGGACGGCCGCAAGGACCCAATAAAGTACTTATCCCTGGGTGCATTGTGGGTACAGAACTCTTCAAAAGTGCCCGCCGCGCGACCACATACTCTTCTCGCAAGGTACTCGGCAAGACGAGGTTCCTCTTCTCTCGTAATGCGGTCGAAATCCGGTGCTGTCATATTGTTCCTCCCTCAAGGCGGCCCAAGTGTGGACGGTAGAATGGCCCTCGACGCTGGGTAACTTCAAGGATCCGAGTGCGGAGCAACGAGTGACGGAAATCTTCCACGGTCAGGCCGAGTTCGGCATCGATGACCTCGTCCGCGCTGGAAACGGCCACCGTGCCCACGCTACTTGATGAAAGCCAGCGATTGAGACGGACTGAAAGATTGATGTGAAGTCCCTTAAGGCGTTTACCAGCGCTGTCAATTTGCTTGTAGTAGGTCCTCACGAATCCGAGGGATAGAGCTTCTCCGATCCGCCTCAGGTCCTCTGGGTCGTTAGGCGCGAGGACAAGCCGACGTGACCACGCGCGGATCGTAAGAGGGGAAGTCAACCGACTGCCTTTCGCCTGAATTTCCTGGAGCAGGCTTTCTACGCTGGCTCGGCCTAGACTCTCGGCCTCTGCGAAAGCACTGGCAAAGTCATCCTGCCAACGCCGGACCAATGCAAGATACTGACCGATGCTGGGATCCCGGTGGACCCTGGAAACAAGGAGCTCGTATAGATTTTGCCGCCGCTGGCCTTGTATGAATAGGATTTCATCTCCCTTGCGTAGTGATCGCACGTACCGTTGCTCCAATTCGGCACCACCTGCGACACGCAGAATCACGTTGACCGCTTCGTCTGTCGGAAAGAGGACTCGGTAACCGCCCTCAAGGGAAAGTTCGAGGCCTTCTTGGACCCAAACGCTCTCTGACGTTCCATGGACCTGATCGACAGCCGTCGCATCGTCCAGGAAGGATGCAGGGCGGTAGTCTTCCTCGTCCTCACTAGGTAACACCGGGCCAAAGAGGCTTTCCACTATTTCCGACGTATCCGGGCGATTCCAGAGTTTTTCCGCAGAGGCCTTTTGACGCAATTCCTCCCCTAGTGCCCCTGCCATTGTGTGACGCGCCCGAGCAATTCTCAAAGCAGCTCGTTCACCGCAGGTCCCTTCCGGATCAGGTTCACCGGACCCTTCCAACGTTGGAAGGAAGCGCCGAAGCTTCTGGGATTTAAAGTTGAGCTGCGCCGAAAGATGGCGCACCCGATGGTCTAGCATGAGTTCTTGGTGGGGCCATAGGATAACTTCGAGGTGACCCGGCTCGAAGAGGCCATCGAGGTGCTTCTCTGCGAACCGACTAGGCATGCCGACAAGCAACGGAAACGAGATGGCCGTGGGCTGCGGAGCGGATCGGTAACCCTCTCCGATATCGTCCTCGGCTGCATCGGCTATGTACAATAGTGTGACACCAAGCTCCCTGAGGTCGTCCTCACTTATGTTGAATCTGGCCAGTAGACTGAAGCTGAACATTTGTCGTCTCGACTTGGATGCGAACACGATCTGGCGCGGGCCAGAGTCGACGCAGAGATTCGCGAGCCCAAACCACAGAGGTGAATCGGCCAAAAGTCTCTGGTGGACACGTGAAAACGCATCGGCTGCGCTTTGGAGGGTCCTGAACAAATCCCGCGAAACCGGCTGCACCGCTTCGACGAAGCGCGAAAACGTATCTCGTAGATCGGAAAGTCGACGCAACCCCCAGTAAGATGAAGCGTCACGCTCATAGACTTCAAGTGGGACGGGAACCGATTCCATCGCTCTCAAATACTTCCATCCCACCATCAAAGCGTCCGTCGCTAGCCGACCAACCTGAAACTTGCGAGCCATTAGGAGAGCTTCGGTGGCAGCGGCAAACCCTCTCGATACTTCCAACACTTGCTCACCCATGAGCACTCGAGGAATAACCTCAGCCTCGAGGGCATCTGTGGAAAGTTGCTCGAGGGCCACTATTCGCTTTCTGGCCCCACGTTTTTGACGAGGCCAGCGAAGGACTCCGCCGCCAGCCGCCAGCCACTGAGAAACGGTTCCGGAGAACGGCCTTGCCGTCCATCCGACCACTGGGATGCCAAGTAGCCTTGCCTCCGCGAGCATCGCAGGGAGCCACGCAATCTCGTGGCTTTCACCGCAGTCAACAGCAACCCACTTGGGCCTGTGCTGGCGAAGGAGCGTCACCGGATCTGCCGGGGCACATATGCAGAGAACCGATGGAAGATGGACGCCGCCTAGCCAGGCCAAGGTTTTTAATTCGTCTCCTCTCCCGCGTCCATACTCCTGAGAGAAGACGCCATCAAGACGCACACTGCCAAGTCGAACGCTACTCAGCTGTGTGCGAATTCCAGCATGATTGGAAAGGTACAGGATGCGCCCGCGGACAGCTCGGGCGTCGATTTGGGCGAGCCCGTCCACGATCAGTGTCATTGCGAACAGGAGTGGCGTTCGGCGCTCACTTTCGTCGGGGAAGACGATCAAGATCGCCTCATCGCTACCCGACCCAACAGCAGAGCAGATCAGCCTAGCACTAAACTCGTCAACGAGGTCTGGAGTTTCTCCTTCCCCAGAGTATCGAAGTCTCCCCTCAGTTATGACTCGCTGAAGTATCGAGTCGGGTCCCACGGGAAGCGCGTCAAAAGCGGATCGCACCCCATTGATGTCCAGTACCATCGGCTACGTCTCCCCTTGTCCAATCCGATGGACCACATCATCTTTGCTCACCCCGAGAATCTCGGAATGAGACATGGCTCGCCGAAACTCGTCCCAAGGGAAGATTCTGTAGTCCCAGGGTGCCCGCAGTTGGACGATCGTGTCCGGCTGCAGCTCATAAATGAATTCGGACCAGTTAGCCGCCGCAAGAATTACCGTGACCCCGAGATCTTTTGCGCATCGCCTTAGGTTTCTAGATACAATATTGGCGGTAATGGAATCCAGGGTTGCACAGAACTCATCGGCGACCCACACGTCCGCCTCGGATGCGATGAGCTTCGCTACCATGGCCCGATACCTCTGCCCGTTGCTGAGCTCCCGGAAGCGTTTTACATACAGATGAGCCTCAGCAAGACCCGAGACGTTGAGCGCGAAGAGGGAACGTTCGAATGATCGCTGGCCCAGCGAGTTGATAAGTGGGCGTGAGCTCGACAAGGCACCAAGAGTGCTAACGATCGTCGCACTAGGTACCTCGATAATTCCCGTTAGTCCGTGCAGCTCTCTTGAAGGATCAATTAGGCGCTTGGTTAGGACCGAAAGGAGCGTGGTTTTTCCTGCACCAGATGGTCCGCAGATCAGGACGATGTCGCCTGGCCGGATAGTGAAATTGAGTTGTGCGAATAATTTTGTCGTGAGCATATCCCGGCTGACGCCGAACGCTTGCTGAATCCTCCTCGTAGCCTGGGTCCTCACGAGGTTGGCCGACAATTCAAGTGTGCATTGCCCCACTTTGATGGGAGATTGGAGTCTCGGCACACGCAGCAGTGGCCGTTTGGCGGGGTATTGTAATGGCAGTCCGAGTGCGCGAACTCTTTTTTGGACGAAGCGCTTAGCGGCGGGCGTGAGCCCCATAAGGAACGTCGGCTTGGGGAGACGAAAAATGCGATGAAGCATCGCCCAGTTCTCGTCGGACAATCGGTGGGGGGAGCGCAGAAGGAGACGCAAGAGATGCTTGCGGGAAACACCGTGCTCGCTCTCGATCTTCTTCAAGGCCGTCGCGTATGAAACTTGGAGATCAACTATCCCGGCACTTTCCTCCTTCAAAATTTCGCCTTTCTTAACGCGGGCGAAATTTTTCAATATGTAACTCATGTCTTCGTTTACACGAGCGAGGTTTCCCTCCGTCTCTCCGATATAGCGCATTCCCGCTGACTCCACGAACGGCACATAGCGGAGCATATCGGCCGTAATCTCGAGAAAGAGGGGCTTCAGTCTTCCGACGTGCCAGTGACGCTGAGCGAACCGAGATGCGTGTTTTACCAGGATACTCGCCAGGCCAAGCCCTCGAAATTCTGGAGAAACAACGGTCCTAGCGATGCGTACAACGATGTTGGTGTACTTTCGCACCGTTGCCTTCCTCCACGATGTCCAGGAGACCCCAGCTACCGAGTCATGAAACCTGTCGTCGAAAAGCAATGCCCGGGGGCGGTTCATTATGAACGTCGTGGAAAGTTCAAGGTAGCCCAACACGAGTGGCAGCAGGGGGTCGTTTGAACGAACGATCAGGGGGACGCGCCTCCCGTGCAATACCTTGCCACGATAGTGGCATTCTTCTAGTTGATGGTACCCGGCCAGTTCTGCCTCGGTTTCAATCTCCTTGATCGTCAAGCGAACCTTGCGCCTGCCGATCAGCAGATGATCATAGGCGGTGTAGCATGGCAGGACTTGGGCGCGACCATTCTGACACTTCGCGTAGGCTCCATTCGCCCGGACGATTACATCGTCTGCCGGACCGAGGCAACAGAAGCGATGCGTCCGAAGCATCCGGCCATTCGAAAGTCGGTAGGTCTTTATCAAGGTATCGAACTTTACGGACTTTATGCGCATCGGGTCGCACCTCGCTGTTAACCACCATGCATGAAAGTTTGGCAAAAGAGGGCCAGAACGACGCCGTTGTTTCGAAATCGCCATGTATCCTCTGCGAGCCGCCTCGAGTTCTGGCCGGGAGAAAACGTTCGGCAGCGATTAGGACCCAAGAGCGAGGGGACGCAAACGGAAGCTCCTGCTGGGCCAGCAACAAATCGGCATACGTGTGTAGCGGCTACCTCGTACGAATTCTGTTCGGGGGACAGCCGCACTATCACTGTTTGATGCCTATTCAAGGAGTACTTCTCCGTCATCTGTCCCCCTACCGTTAAATCAACTACGGTGCCGCGGCCTCCCCACGTTGCCCGCGTCCTCGTTCTCCCTCAAGTACCGCTCGATGTCCGCCCAGACGAACCGGCGCTCGCGAGCCGGTCCGACCCGGTAGCACCGCAGGTGTCCGCGATTCGTCCACCGGGGCAGAGTTCCCGCGCTTACGCTCAGGAACGCCGCCACTTCGTGCAGGGGGATCAACCGCCGTTCCCTGGGAAACTTTAGCCCGGTCCGGCTCACCATCGCGATTCCTTGATCAACTTTGCACAATTATTTCGATGTCCAAGGATTGGGTCAAGGTTATGCGACTCGGCCGATTTCGTCACGTCGTGCCGGAAGCTCACCCTCGCGTCGCCCTACTGACCCGATTCGAAGCGCACACCGCGACTGACCATTTCAGCGTACAGCGACTGCATGCAACGCGGCTCTAACCCCCAGTTGGCCTTCATCCGATAGCACGCGTCGTAAAGCGCTCCAGCAAAGACGCCATTCATGGACGCAGAATCGATTCGATCACAGATGAGCCTTGCGACTCCATTCGAGTCCAACGCACAAGTGTCGATGAACAGCTGGTCCAGGAAATCAGTGAGAGCTCGGAGCACGATGACCCCGTGCGCAGGCTTCCATGCTCGCGGATCCTTGGGGATTTTCAGGAAGTTGAACTCGGGACCACGAAGATCCGGTTCGATCATGTTGGCCCCTCCGGCAACGACAACAGTCGCACCCTGCGGCGTAAATCCAGGGTGAACATAATTGTTGCGAAGGTCGATCAGGTCCGAGATTCGTTGGGCGAAAAGCTGTCCCCAGTCCAATTGCGGCTTCCCCACCTCATGCAGGTAGAAGTCGATTTTTTCCCTGGTCGGCCATCTGCTGACCTTTCGAAGCAGCCTTCCGGGAACCTTCACGCCGCGTTCGAGGCAGCAGTTGGCGATCGCCTCAACGGTATGCGCACAGGACAGTATCGAAGCCCGTGATAGGAAACTCGTTTCCTCAATGTCCTCATGGGATTTCTTGTCCTCTCTGTCGATGCTGAGCGCGCGGTGGAGGGCGAAAACAGCATCTGGGATCAGGACCTCTATCGGGCTCCTGTAGACCATTCCAGGTGACATCTCCGGCGTTGAAGGACTTGATGCGATCACAGGCCCCTCCGTCTTCCCATCACTTGAATCAGCGACTTCACTTTCCGAACCATCTGTGAGTCACATGCCGCGCCGAGGTTCGCCGAGATGCGAATCCGATCGCCCACCCTTTTCCTTCCTGACCCCATTGTACCGGCTCCTCGAGAGCCGGGTTTCTTTTTCCGACATGGCGCTACCCCGGGGTAACGGTCGTCCGAGTCGTCCGCTTGCACGCTGGTAAGCGAGCGGTCGTTTGCTTACCCGTATGTTGGTAAGCGCACCGGCCGGAGGTCTTCTGTCCCCCCGGTCGGCTCGTCACTCTCACTCCGCGTACTTGGCCAGCAGTTTCCCGATCCTGTGGAGCGCCCCCGTCAGCTTGTTCCGGCGGGTCCGAAGTATCCCGGCCCTGCGGTCAAAGTCTTGAAGTACCAGCGCGTGGTCCGCCACCCCGAGTTTCAGCATCTTGACCTTGGTGAGCCTCGTTCCGAGGTAGTCCTTGACCACCCGGCGCTTGCCGGCCTTGCCGATCCGCCGGACCCGGCCCCAGAACGGCCCCTGGATCGCGCCGCCGCGGCCCCGATCTTGCCAGTAGAGCGTCACCCAGGGCACCTCGGTCCGCCAGTACTCCTCGCAGAGCGCCCGGATGCGCCGCTCGGTCTCCGCGAGGTCTCCAAGCGCCGCGTCCAGCGCCTTTTTCAGCCGCGCGCCTTCCATCAGCGGGCCTCCAAAGAAGTCGGGTTGTCGGCCGGGGCCGGGGCGGCGTCGCCGCCGCGCTCGAACATCTTCTGGCCGCTGCGCTCGTAGATCTTGTTGTAGGCGCCCAGCCTCGACAGGCCGCGGAAGGAGAGCTTGTACTTTTGCGATACTTCGCCCAGCATCGTGCGCAGGATCGTAATTCCCATACCGACCCGGCCGCGGAACTGCTCGATGATCCGGCGCACCTCGGCCTTGGCTTCGGCGTTGTCGACGTCGGCGAGCAGGCTCTCTTCGGTCTTGGAGTCCAGGTACCGGATGATTCGGTCCAGGCGAATCGCGTCGTAGAAGAGGTCCGCCGACTCGGGGCAGTTCACGATCATCATCTGCGCGCGCCTAAGCTGCGCCGGCGGATAGGAGAGCAGCTTCCAGAGCATGTAGAGCACGTTGTCGGGCAGGTGCACGATCAAAAGGCCGATCGCCTCGATCAGCCCCTGGCGAGTGATCTTCGGGTCGCGGAGTCCCTGCGCGCTTGGGTTCCCGTTCGGGCGGGCGGCGTCGGTCGCCATCGGTGCCTCCGTCAAAGCTCTTCTAATAGTTCTAGTTCCCCCAACGGAAATTCCTGCCCGGGGCGGGCAGAAAATTGTTCCATGGGAACTAGAACTATTAGGAAGGCGCGAGCGATCGACGCCTCGTGATCTTTAACAATCAGGCCAGATGGAAAAGGGCCCGAATCTGCACGCCCTCGCTCCCAGGCGGTGGCGAGTGCGCGCCCAAGGGACGAGACGACCCCGACCGTACGCGAAACGCGGCGCTCCCAAGGGGATCAAGAACCGTTTTTCGGAGCACTCATGAGCGAAGAGGCCAAGAAACCCGATACCCCGCCCGCGAAGAGGCCGGCCTCGTTCCGGCAGGCCTTCGCGATGGTCGAGGACATCCGCTCCAACGCGCTCGCCCTGCGCAAGACCAAGTTCCCGGACCAGACTCCCGAGCCCCTCATCTTCATCTTCGCGCAGTGCAAGCGCCTGAAGGAGGTCCTCCGGGCCCTCGAAAAGCCCGACCGACTCGAAAAGGAGGGATAGGGTCCGATGAGACAGGAGCTGAAAGTCGTGGCTCCGGCCCCCCGCCGCCGGGCGGGGGGCTATCCCTCCTTCTCCCTCCTGCGGCGCATGTTCGCGAAACTTTTTCCATCGCTCTTTCGTGCGGAGGGTGCCATGCAAACGGCGCAGAAAACGGAGAAGACGATGCAAACGAAAACGGCCGCGACGACGCAACTCAGGCGGCTGGCGCAAACGGCGATCGACGGGCTGTGCCGGAAGGTGTTGCAGCTGAAGGCCGACCTGCAGCAGCGGGCGTGCTGCATCGAGTGGGCCCATGACTGCCCTTTCCACACCACAGCCGAGGTTACGAAGGCGCTACAGCTCCCTGAGAAGCTGAACGCGCTCAGGCTGCGTCTGGCGATGGCGCTGAAGACGCAGAAAGAATGCAGCTAGCGGAGGCCTCCCGGGGCGCGACAAACGCTCCGGGAGGCGGCCCCTCCGCCGCGACCTGAAAACTTTCTTCGCGCCAGGCGAACGGGCGCATTGGAAATGTCGTTCGTGAAGCAAACGAGAATCGTCACGGCCTGCTCCCGTAGCGGGCGCACGCCGCGACTAGAGGGGCAAACGATGCGAATCTCAAGCGACGACCGGAAGTTCATCCAACGCCAGGTGACGCGCGACCGCTACATCGAGAACCTGAACGGCATGCGCGTCTTCACGCTGGGCGGATGCAAGGCGCCGGCGTCGATCGCGAACGCGATCGACCGCAAGGTGCGGCTCCCCGAGCGCGTGCTCATCAAGTTCTGAGCTGACCTCCACGAAGACCGCCGCCGGTTCCAATCCGGCGCGGCCTCCCCAAACCATCAACCGCGATTCCAGATAACCCATCTCCTTTTCTCGGTGCTTCATGAAATCCCCTGCCTGGTGCTATCGCTTTCTTCACGTTTCGAAATCGGGAGCGCTCTTCGCATGGGAGGAGTGCGCCCACGGCGCGATCTTCTTCCGAAGCTTCGGCGGCGCGACTCGCGGCGGCCTATGCGTCGAACCGCATATCTTCGAATGGTCCGAGACCTGGACCGACCGGCGTGACGTCGAACCGGAGTTCCGCGAACGATTCTTCGTCGCGGGCCGCCCGGTGTCGGCCAGGTGCGCGGACTTTGTGCGGTCGTTCATCGCGTCGCAGCTCAGGAACTCTCCGACCTGAGTCACGGACTGGGGCATGGCGACGACCTGATGCCCATACGCTCGGCGCGTAGGTACACGCCTCCGCCGGGCGGGAATTTTTGTTTCAGGAGTGGCATATGCCCGAGAGGAAACGACTGGAAAACGTCGAGATCACGTCGCTCGACGAAAACGGCGTCAAGGTTCGCTCCAACGGCGGCCCGGAGACGGCCTACGAGTTCTCCAAGTACAACAAGGGCGAAAAGCCCGAGAACCTGAAGGTCGGCCAGAAGATCAACGCGGCGATCTACCGCGACAAGTACCTGGCCGACATCGAGGTCGTCGCCGAGTCCAACGGCGTCGAACGCGATCCGTCCGAGGCCCCCGCCTGCGAGGGCGACGAGGTCGACCGCATCCTGCGGATCGCCTCGGCCAAGATCGCGGCGACCGTGCTCACGACCCGTGGCGAGCCGGTGTACCTGAACAAGCTGTTCAAGTACGCTCGCTGGGTGGAGCTGGCGCTCCGACGCGGATTCGAAGCCGCGATGGAGGAGCTGGACCAGAGGGCCCGGGAGCACGAGGAGAGCAGGGCCAAGGGCGCCGCCGAGGCCCCGAAGAAGCAACCCGAAACCGCAACCGCCAAGTAGAACCGCAACACCCGCCCCCCGTCTCGCACGGGGGGCCCAACTTTCGTCCGCACGCTGAAAACGGAGGTTTCTGTCATGAGCCTGAACGCAAACGAGCGGAAGCTCTTCAACGCGCTCCGGGACCCGGAGTACTCGAACTTCACGCTATTGCAGGCCGAGTTCGAGGGCCGAAGGGCCACGTTCATCGTGGGGGTCACGCGCGAGGGCGACGACTATCTCCTCAGCCCCCTGGCGGTTCTTCTCAACCGGCGGCTCTACGATCGATGCACCTGCGACGGCAAGCCGCTTGGCTCCGAGCCGCAACGGGAACCGCCCGCCGCGTGACCGCCCGACGCCCCCCGCGCGTCGCGGGGGGCCCAACTTTTTTCAAGAGGAGCGTATCTATGTTCTCCATTCTGAACGACGACGGCCAACTCGTTCTAAGGTTCGGCGATCATCGCGTCCAGTTCATCGATCCTTCCGCCATTCGCGGCACGGTCGCTCACGTCTGCGACCTTTCGTCGGCGGGCGTGCTCTTCATTGCCGACGACGAAGCGGCCGAAATCCTCAAGATCTGCATCCAGCGCGTGCGGACGTACCCGGACGTGGCGCGGGCGATCGAGTCGTACCTGTCGGCCCTCCTTCCCGATACGGAAGCTTCTTTCTGTGGGGGTACGACATGAAAATGCTCGCCGAATGCCCGAGCTGCCGCATCGTCCTGGTCGAAGACAGCGACCGGGTGCAGATGTGGCTCCCGCTATTGCGTGAAAACGACAAGGGCGCGCTCGTCTTTGACGAGAAGGAGATCTCCAAGGCGGAGGTCGCCTACCGCGTCGTGCGCCACTACGTCGCCTGCGCCAAGGACGAGACGAACGCGCGGGCCGTGATGTGCGAGATTCTCCGCCAAGCTTTCAGCGACGGCTTTCACTCGGGCGACGAGAACGCCCATCGCGAGCTTGCGGAGAGCCTCAAGAGTTCCAAGTCGCTCTATTCGTAAACGAGGAGGACCAACGCATGGAACGAAGCGCGTACAACGTCTATCGGATTCCCAAGCGCCGGGGCGGCTGGCGCGAGATCGCCGAGCCCAACCCCGCCCTCAAGGAGAAGCAGCGCGCGATCCTGAGGTGGCTCATGGCGCGTCGGATCGCGCCGTCTCCCTACGCCCACGCCTTTGTCCTGCGCCGGTCGATCGTGTCCAACGCCCGCCCGCACGTCGGCAAGCAAGTCGTCGTGCGGATCGACCTGGAGGATTTCTTCCCGTCGGTCGAGGAGGGACATGTCCGTCAGGCGCTCGTGAACGAAGGGATTGCGGGCGCGATCGCGCGCGAGATCGCGGGGCTGTGCACGATGGAAGGGCACCTGCCGCAGGGCGCTCCCACGAGTCCGTTTCTCAGTAATCTCGTCTTCAAGCCGCTCGACTACCGCCTCGCGGGGCTTGCCCGCAAGTGGGACGACGAGTTCAAAATGATCTCGTACACGCGGTACTCGGATGATCTCATCTTCTCGGGCAATTACCCGAGGCTGAACCTGATCATCCACCCGGTACGTGAGATCCTTACCGAGGCGGGCTTCACCATCAACCGCAAAAAGACGCGGGTGCTGCGCAGCTCCAATCGCCAGGCGGTGACCGGGGTCGTCGTGAACGCGATCCCGAACGTCGGCCGCGACCTGCGCCATCGCCTGCGCGGGATGCTTCACCGGTTCAAGGTCATGCTCATCGAGCGCAAGCCGGTCGAGTGCGATCTCGCGCATGTTCAAGGTATGATCGCGCACATCGGGTCGATCAATTCCGCTGCCGCGCGACCGCTCAGGGCCGAGCTCCAGACGGTCGAAATGCTTCTGAACGTGGCGAGCCGCTAACACATGCCGCCCCGTTCGGGGCGGCCAACATTCTCGGGCCGGAGGCCCCGGTTTACGGGAAACGGTAGTCGCGAACTGCGCCATCCCGATGGAGCAGGTCGTGACGAGTACCGACGTCCCGGCTTTGCCGGACTTGCGTCAGTCATCCGGTCCTGGGGCCGATGCGATCGTCGGCTTCGATCAGGATTGTGTACGGTCATCTGGTTCTACATCCAGGATCCGCGGCTCCGCTCGCCGCGAGCGCCGGGCTCGCTCCTCCGCGGATCCTGGATGTGCCAAGCGGGGCCTCCGGCCTCCTTCAGTCAAGTCGGTACAATATGGAGTTGGCCTGTCGGGTAAAATAATAGTTTCCCGGGATTCGATGATTCTTCGGTGGACATCTTGGCCGACGTAGCGAATGAGTTGAGGTCCTTCGAGGCGCGGAGCCTCTTGCTTCCTGGAGAACAGATTTATTCGGAAACAGTCTCCGGAGCATGGATTCGGCACTACGCCGGAGAGATGAAGCGGAAGCATGGAATCGTCTTTCTTACAAATCTGGGGATCCGGTTTTTCGGAGCTTCCGCATTGCTGACCTCGGATATCTGGTTTACGTTGCTGTACGACCTGATCGATTGGAGCCAATTGAGTGAACACGAGCCCGATCCGAGTGACGATACCAATGGAGGTCAAGTGTTCTCGGATTACAAGCACTACCACAAGGTTCTAAAACTGGTTGGACAAGAGCCCAAAACTTTTCGTGGCCGTGCGCTGTGCAACCATGGGACCGACACCGTCGCTCGGTGGGAGGTATGGTTCGAAAAAGGGAATGAGCTTCCTTACGACAAAGTAAGAACGTACCTGACGTCATTCAGGAAAACGGCTGAACGCAGGGGAAAGGTCTACGAGGCGATGTTCAGTGGCCGAGTGCGCGTTCTAATGGGGCAACTTCTCCCTCGTCTTGTCGCCGCTCGCGCGGCGAGGTCGAGCACAGCATGGCGCGATATGCTCATTGAACTCAATGTCGATTCGAACTTATTTGCCGAGATGGTGAAGCTTCAGCCCTCGGAGACCGTGTACATAGCGAACATGCGGCGAGACTGGGAAATCCTGATTGCGGTTCTACGGCTGATTTTCAAGGAAACTGGAATCGCCTCGTTCGATTCTGCCTCGTTCGACCTTCAGAACATCTACGGCCTTCCCTTAGGGGACCCGTTCGTCGAAGGCATTCTCGGCCTCATCGACGGCGTCAAGGAGTACGTGTCACTCAAGGGGGGCGAATTGTTCTGGGTTGAAGCAGAAGGAAAGGAGGAGTCTGGTCCAATGAGTGCCATGCCCAATGACAGATCTCAGGCTGGGAACCCCGGCCTATCCAATCCATTACCGAAGGCGTGGGATGTCTTCATCTGCCATGCGAGCGAAGACAAGGACACTGTGGTCGAACCTCTCGCCAAAGAACTGGTCGGACGGGGCCTCCAGGTCTGGTACGACAAATGGGTCCTGACAATCGGGGACAGCTTGCGACGGAAAGTTGACGAGGGACTTGCGCAGTCTCTATACGGTATCGTGGTCATTAGCCCGGCCTTCTTCCTGAAGAAGTGGACACAACACGAACTTGACGGGCTGGTCCAGAAGGAGATGGTTTCTGGCGAAAAGGTGATCCTGCCAATCTGGCACAACGTGACTTACAAAGATGTCGCAGCCTACTCCCTGACCTTGGCTGACAAGGTGGCTGGTAACACAGGTCGAGGGATTCCAGCCTTGGCCAGTGAGCTTCTTCAGGCAATGCCCAAGGTTCTCTCAAAGTTGGGTCCCCCGCACAAGTAGTTTGGGCGGGCCATCTCGAACGATCGAGTAGTCCCACCGGTCCCACGCACTATCATTCGCCTGCGCGCAATAGACACCTCCACCCGAAGCCCGGAGTCCTGCATGTTGCCCTTCAGGCTGGTGCAGCTTTCGTCCCGGGACGCCCTGGTTCACCGGAAACGTGAACTCGCCGGCACGCGCCGCGAGGTAAACGCAGACGGGGGTCGATGAGATCGTCGACCTCGAAACGACAGAGTCCCCTTTATCTGGTTTCGACCCCGGCGCCGGCGTCCGCTCCGCTTCGCCGACTGAGCTGCAAGCAGCTCAGTCGAGCTTCGCTACGCTACCGCCGGCGCCCAGGTCTCCAAGCGGGGCGTCCCGGGCCCCAACTTTTTTTCCGAGGCAAACGATCGTGAACGAGCAATCAGTCCTCATTGAAAACGGCGTCGTCACGCTCATGGAAAAGCGCGTCATCAAACGCGTGAGCGTGTCGGCCTTTAACGATGCGCTCGCGTCGTCGCTCGGCATCAGGACGCCAATCCTTCCCGCAGGCTGCGTCCTCTATGCCAAGCACAACGAGCGCGCGTACTTCCTGCTGGAACAGCCGCCCGGCGTTCGGCAGGTCCGGTTCTCGGCGTCGCGATCGAGGACGTACGCGATCCCGGTTCCCTACGCTTACTTCGGGGTGGTGTTTCACAACTTCGCCCTGGAGTCGCTGTTCGCGTACTTTTCGCCGCGGCAGGTCCAGTCGACCGGCGCCGCCCTGTGCCACGCGCCGCTCCCCAACATCCGAAGGGACGGGCACGTGTGCCTGGGCGAGTACCGGTTCCGGGTCACGGCCGACGTTCCGACCCGCGTCGCGGATGTGGTCCGGTACTTCTGGGAGTCCGAGTTCAACGAGGACATCCTGGAGGTCTACCAGAGCCACATGCCCGAGCGGATCCAGGAGCTGACGCCCGAAGCCCAGCCGTACTTCGCCGGCTGGGCGAAGCTCCCGCCCGAGGAAGCGACGACCCTCCCGTGGGTTCGATGCTCGACGGTCGCGGAAGCGATCGACCGGGCGTTCGGGTAGGTGACGCCATGGACGATCTGATCCATGCGCTCAAGTGGGTCCCCAAAGGCATGGAGCTGCGCGATCCCATGGCGGAGCTCCTGAAGAACGCCGACCAGACGCCGCCCGAGCGCGCGAAGTACTTCGTGGCGAGCTGGGAGGAGCAGATTCTCCTGCAGGCCGCGTTCGTGCTCCGGGCGCGCGACTGCCTGCCCGAACGGCAGACGGAGGATGCACAGCGCTTCCTGGCGGACGCCATCATGTCCATAGTTCAGGAGGAAACGTCAAGTGAATCAGACGAACGGCAACGGTGAAGGCAAGGGCGCCTTTCGATTCCTTGTCGGAAAGGAAGGCCACTACCTTCGCAAACGGAACGGCATCTTCGAGGCCTGCGTAAAGGTCCCTTCGAACCCCGAGTACGGGGCCGTCGAAGAGTCTTTCGCGCTGACGGCGCCGAAGATCCCAATGTCTCTTTTCGAGCAGGCGCTCGCCTTTCTCGGGAAGGTCTATGACCTTCACCGGACGGAGGGCGTGGCGCTGCTCTCGTACGACCCCCGCGAAGGGTGGTCGCTTTACGTCCCCAGACAGAAGGTCGGAGGACTTCACGTCGAGTACGAGAACGACGAGCGGCGGCGCGTGGTGGGGAGCATCCACTCCCACCCCGGAATCGCCGCGCGCGCCTCGGGCACCGACGAGAAGGACGAGCTGGCCTTCGACGGGCTGCACATGATCGTGAGCGGCTTTACGATCCCCACGTGCGGTCTCTTGGTTGTGGCCGCAGTCAACGGCCGGCGGTTCGAGATCGATCCGGAAGACGTGATCGAGGGATTCGAGGCCGTCCAGGCCGAGGTCCCCGACGCCTGGCTCCGGAAGATCGATCGCGACGCCATGTCGACCCCGTCCCTGGAGAACGAACACGTCAAGCCCTGCAAGGGCTGCATGGAGGGGGACGAGTGCACGCACGAACTCTCCCTCGGTGGAAGCTGCCCGTTCTTCGACGGGTGGGACAGATGAGCCGCGCCGCTTACGATCGCATCATCGTGGTGGGCTTGGGCGGGATCGGCTCGCACCTGGTTGAGCCTCTCGCCCGATACGTCGTGGCGGCCTGGCCCGAGACCACGCTCAAGCTCGTCGACGGCGACGCGTACTCGCTCTCGAACCTTTCGAGGCAGAGAGCGGCCGAGTCGCAGATCGGCGGCAACAAGGCGGAGGTCCAGGCGGAGCTGCTGCGCCGCGCGTTTCCGCGCCTAAAGGCGGCGGCGGTCGCCCAGTTCGTCAGTCCGCGAAACGTCCGGGACATCGTGACCGAAGGGTCGTGCGTCCTGGCGTGCGTGGACAACTACGCGACGCGCAAGATCCTTTCCGACGCGGTCGCGCGGCACAAGAACGCGCTCTTGATCTCCGGAGGGAACGAGTACAGGGACGGCAACGTCCAGGTGTACCTCCGCGAAGGCGGAAAAAACCGGACGAGCCCCCTGGGCAAGTTCCATCCCGAGATCGCGAATCCCGAAGACGACAACCCGGCGGACCTCTCCTGCGAGGAGCTCGAAACGCTCCCGTCGGGAGAGCAGATCATCTTCACCAACCTCATGGCGGCGGCGTTGATGCTCAACGCCTTCTACGCCGTCGCGGGATCGGGGTACGTCCGCTACGAAGAGGCGTACTTCGACATTCTCGACAACAAGGTCAACCCGGTCTCCCGATAAAGCCCGCAATCGTCACGGCCTGCATCCCGATACGGGCGCACGCCGCGACTAACGAATGCCAATTGTTTGTTGATGGAGGCACTTCCATGACGCGGATCATCTGCGGAGCGAACGAGCTCGAAGACGCCCGCTGGGAGGGCAAGACGATCGAGCAGGTTCGCAACGAACTGCGCTGCGTGATGAACATCCCGGACAACGCGACGGTCCTGCTGAACGGCGAAGAGGCGTCGGACCCCGGCGCCGCGCTGGGCAGCGGGGACGAGCTGGAGTTCGTCAAGCCGGCCGGCTCCAAGGGGTAACGAGCAAGCGAATTCGGGCGGGTCGAAGGGCCGCAATGGACGGCCCTTCGCCCGCCCTTTTCTTTTGGGTGACGCATGCAAGAAAACGAAAACTACTCCCGCTTTCTCTTCCGCGCCACCGGAGATCGGGACAAGCCCGGAGCGCTGGACGACATCGGCTTGTCCGACAACCTCCGGGGCGAGCTTGACCGCCTGCACGCCATCTCGGAGCTGCTCGATTACGCCCAGGCCAATCCCGTGCCGCCGGGTCTTCCGGAGCTCGTGCGCGACATCTGGGAGCGCGCGACGTGGCTCCTCGACCTGTGGGAGCGGGGCAAGAAGAAGGAACGAAAGCCATGAACCTCAGGGAACTGGACGAGGAATACGAAAAGCTCCGGCGCGCGATCGAAGCGATCGAGGCGGCCGAGGCGAGGTTCCAGAAGGAGCACGGGGCGAACGGCATGTCGAGCCCCTTCGATGTGCACGGGCTCCTGCGCGGCGCGGCGGAGCTGCGCGAGCGGTTCATCCGCTTCGCGGTCCGGCTCGTCCGCAAGGCGCTCGTTCCCAACGTCCCGGTCGATCCGGACAAGGTGCGGGAGGCGATGGACCACGAACTCGGTCCCACGCGCTTCTCCTCGGACTGGATCGTCGAGCATGTCGAAAAGACGTACGCGAGCCGCCAGGGGGATCTGGCCTTGCAGCATCTGCGGGACCTGCTCCAGCGGCGGCTTCCCTGGGTGAAAGTCGAGCGCTATCGCAGCCGACGGCCCGAGCGCCCCGAAGAAGCGGTCAACGGCAGGACGCTCGTCCTCGAAGTTCATCTCTGGGGCGCGCGTTACGGAACGGTCGTCCGGCACGAGGTGCCGACGATCCTCGACGCGCTGGTCAAGGCGTCGCGGATCGCGATCGAGCGCGCCGTGCCGGAGAGCGCCGTTGGGGTCGAGCTTCCCGGCTCGCTCCTCGAAGCCAGGACGCCCGAAGCGTTCTTCAAAACGCACGAGATCAAGGACTGCCCGGTCGAATCGATCCGGCTCCTTAAGCTCGGCGCCATCCACGCCCGCTATCGGTCGGCGGAGGACGCGCTAAAAGTGGCCGCGCTGATTCTCGGCTGATCCAAACCACTCGGCCCGCCAGTCGGCGGGCCGCCAACTTTCGAAATCAATTTGCTGGAGGAAACGATGCAACGGCTTTTGAAACGAGGGCTCTGGATGATGATCCAGAGGATTCATCGCGGCATGCCCGGTCCGGTCGGAGAGATCGTTGACGGGCAGTTTCAGGGCGGACTTGCCGGGGTATCGACGGCCTGGCCGCTGGAGCCCCATCCCACGCTCGCGCCGATCGACGCGGTTCCGGTCGCGGGGATCTACGGGTTCGGCATGATATTCCCGGACGTCTTCCGCGAACTGGAGCTCCCCAACGATTTCAAGAGGCTCGTCGAGTCGCTGCGCGCGGAGTTCGGAGAGATGACGCCGGACATGCTCCGCTGCACGCCCATCCCCGAAAGGGTCGGCGCCTGACTTGCGAACGCAAGAGGCCACCCGAAAGAAAAACGCCCGCCATTGACAAAGGAGTTGGAATGCAAAATGTCACGCTCAAGCGCGACGGCAAGAGACTGCTCATCGAAATCGATTTGAGCAAGGAGTTCGGGCCAAGCGCTTCCGGCAAGACGATCATGATCGCGACCACGCGCGGAAACGTCGCGGTCCCCGGCGAGGACGCTGTGGTGGTCGGGCTGAATTGTTTTCGGTACGCGACCGCCAAAAAGGCCAAGTGAATCCTGAGCATGGGGAGGACCGGGCCCGTCCCGGTCCTCCTCTGCCCCTCAATCTTCGAATCGGAGGTGATCTGATGGAAACGCCATCGAACCGACGCGAGACGAACGCGACGGTGCGCTGCGTAAGCGGCACGTGCAAGAAATGCGGGGCGGTGATGAACGTCGAGATCGGCGAGCTCCCGGTGCAGGAGGCGCGGCGACAGCTTGCCGCGCGTAACGGGTACGAATGCCCGGGCCGCCATCATGAGCTCAGCCCTCTCCTGGATGGCTTCCGATGGGACTGGACGCCGTTCGAGATGCCCGCGCCGCCCACCGACGAGGAGTTCCTTGAGCAGCTGCGTCAGGCGTATCCCGGTCGGCGTATCTTCAACCTGGGAGCGCCGATGCCGGGCGTTCCGCACCTGACCGAGTTGAGGGGGTTGGAGCACGTCGGATTCGGCGAATTTGAGAGCGCCGACCATGTGTACGTGCGTCACGACAGCCCTCGGAGGTCGCGGCGGTTCTATGTCCAGCTGCCCCGAGCGCAGTAACACACCCGACAACAGCCCGCCGCCGATCGGCGGGCCAACTTTCGAAAACCAATCCCGCGTTAACGCCCGCAATCAATCGTCACGGCCTTCTCCCGCTACGGGCGGACGCCGCGACTAACGAATCGTTTTACGAGGTTCCGATGAAAACGGCGAAAAAGTCTGCGCCGCCTTTGGCTCCCGCGAGCGGGTTTCAGCTGATCCCGCTCGCGCAGCTCGCGAGCAATCCCGAGCAGCCGAGGCGGCAGTGGGACACAGCCAAGGACGACGAGGGCAAGGACAGCCTCGAACGCCTGGCCGAGAGCATCAAGGCGGAAGGCGTCCTTCAGCCCATCGTGGTGACGCCCAGGAACGGCAAGTTCTTGATCGTATGCGGTGAGCGCCGCTTTCGCGCCGCCCGCATGTTGGGGCTCAAGGATCTCCCGTGCGTCGTGCGCCCGACGCTCAGCGACCGCGACGTGCTGGAGCTGTCCATCACGGAAAACCTCCAGCGTCTGGACTTGTCGCCCATCGACAAGGCCCGCGCGATCAAGGCGCTGATGGACCAGTGCAAGCTGAGCCAGAGGCAGATCGGCGCGCGGCTGGGGATGTCCGTCGCCAAGGTCAACTACGCGCTCAGTCTGCTGGACCTGGACAAGGATCTGCAGCAGGACGTCAAGGCCGGACGGATGAGCGCCCGCGAGGGCCGCGAGATCGTGCAGGCGGTCCGCAAGGTGAAGGAGCCCGAGAAGCGCGCCAAGGCGATGTCGCGGATCAAGGAGAGCCTCCAACGCGTCCGCAAGTCGATGACCGACAAGACGGTGGGCGCGAAGAAGGTGGCCTCGATCGCGAAGGTCGCCGTGGCCGAGATGGACAAGCCCGCGGCGGCGCCCCCTACGAGCGGCAAGCCGAACGGCCAGGATGTCGCCGTGGCCAAGGCGCTGCGGGAGATGCTGGGCGCGTTCGAGCGCTCGTTCTCCTCGCACGCCGTGGCGATCGCCAACACGGAGCAACGCACGCGGATCGCCGAAGCGCTCTACGAAGCCGACAAGGGCATCGTGGAGCGGGTCCGGGCGATTCACGCCCCGCTGACGCGGCTTCTCGAATCGCTTCAGGAGATGCGCACCCGCGAAGAGGCTCGCTCGGCCAAGTGATCCCCGACGCCAGCCCGCAAGGGCTGGCAAAATATTCGTCCCCGGCCAAATCTAATTTCTGGAGTATTTCGCGTGGGACCTAAGATTACGAGGCTTAATATCCGCCTTTGCCCTCCAATCGAGAGCGGGGGTTTATTCCAAGGGAAGTCAACACAAGGCACAGCATCTCCCGACCCAACCAGCGAATCATCGTTGTCCTTTCATTCGACCGATTCTCAGAGTCCTACGGACCACGCTTACCGTGGATCGGGGCGCCTGTAGCCGTGTCCCAGAACCGAATCGTCTTGTCCAGACCGACGGAGATCAGGATCTTTTCGTCCGGGCCGAAAATACACGACACCACTTCGTCCGTGTGGCCGTCGAGTACGCGCCATGGCTCCCATCGATCCGTCGTCCAGATGACGATTCGCTTGTCCTTTCCAGCCGAGGCCGCCCATTTCCCGCTACGACTGAACAAAACGTGACGTACGCCGTCGAGATGCGCCTTCAATCGGATTATCTCAAGGGCTTTTTGAAGATCGCATATGACGATCTCTCCGTCTCGGGTGCCGACCAGCGCGAGTTTTCCACCGGGAGAGACCGCGAGCGAGGTTCCGTCCGTCTCTTCCGAAAAGTTCGTAGACCAACGTTCACGCCATGAGGACGTGTCCCAAGCTTTGAGCGACGATTTAGGTCCGATTGCGATCAACGCCTTTGCGTCGGGAGTGAATGCTATGGCGTCGGCGTCGTATTGGATGGTCGAAACCAACTGGGCGTCTTGCACCCTCCATATCTTGATCTCGCCGGCCCCGACAGATGCGAGCAGCTTACCTTCGGGATCGAACCTGAGCTCGGAAGGGCCTACGATATGGTGGCCCTTCAGGCGGGTTCGAATTCGTCTCTCCTTGACGTCCCAAAGCGCGATCTCATACCAAGGAGCCCTCTTTTCCCACTCTTCTTTCGAAACGTCACGCGGTCGGTCGGCCCATCCGAATTCTCCGGCGGCGATGAGCGAGCCGTCGGGGCTGAACTCGACGACACCGAAATAGAACTGCTTTTGGATCTTCTCATCCATAGACCCGGTCCGGGCATCGATCAGAACCAAGGTATCAAGATCGGAATGCATAGCCACCCAGCGAGCTTCCGAGTCGAAGCTTACAAATGTCGTTTGAAACGGAAGGGGAATCGTGCCTGGCGCGCGGTTTACTGGATGCCGGCAGGCGGCGAGGACCGCGCATGCGAAGGTCAGGGCTTGGTGCCAAGTCACACGGACCATTCTACCCAGCATCGATGTTTTCTTTCAACGCGCGTCGATCAAAGGCCTCAACCTGGATAGTTGAGTTAGGCTACGCGGTCAAGACGATGGAGATCGGCGAGAACCTGAAGGACCTCTCACTTTACCTCAGCAACGACCCCCGTCTCAGATCCGACCGCAACTGGACTGAAGACCGGGCGGATGTCAGCTACCCTGAGATGGAGCGCGCCGTCAACCGCTTTTTCCCAGTGGAACATCTTCAATGTGCGCGTTCCCGTGCGCAGGTTATTTTATTGGCGGCCGTGCATTCTCCCTATCTCGCGGATAAGCATTTGCGCATTCGGTAACCCCTCATACACTCGCCGGTCATCCCCGCGTGCCAATAGGATGGTGGGCGTCACTCGTACGGCTGGATTGGCGTCGGCATTGGCGAACGTGAGGGCGACGGTGTCGCCGCAGATCGCCTGCACCAGAGGAAGGACCTCGCGCCTGAAGCGTTCGCAGTACGGACATTCGGAATTCTCGAAGACGACCATCTTGACAGTGTTCGTTGCGCGTGAGCCGGCCGGAACACTCTGGCTGAGATCCGCGGCCTGGGGAGCAGGCGAGGCCCATCCGAGCACCGTGCTCGCGACGAGCGAGAGCGGGATCAAGTAGATGCTCACTGCGCGGAGCAGACCGTGAAACTGAATCGTCCGTAGGACGACCAGCGCCACGCAGCCGATCGCTGCGCCGATGCAGAAGCCGCATGCGTATCCCTCGCTCAGCATTCGGACGGCAAGGGCTGCATGGACCGCGATGGCTGCGCATAACATCAGATTCGCAACGGCGTCCCAGCGGCGCAGGAAGCACACCAGCAACGCCCCATAGAACGCCGCCCCGAGCCAGCCAAGGTTCAACTTCTGGCACGCGGCGCAGGCGAAGAGCGCCGCGCACACGCAATGCAGGACCTGCACGGCGGCGACGACGCGGGTGGCGATTTCGATTTTCCTCATGGCGCTACCTGTCACGAATCAAGCTGGCCGAGTTCGTCGCCTGGAACGTCTTGGCGATGAACTCGGGCGCTAGCGCCAGCACCACCGCTCCGACGATGCACAGGACAAAGAGCCCGATCTTGCCGGCGAGGAGTTGCGCGACCCCGTAGCCCACGCAGGCGAGCGCGAGGATGATGAAGATGACGTTCACGATCACGCTCACGATCGACTTGCCCGCCGACTTGGCGCCCTGATCGAACTGATCGAAACTCTGCCCCTCGACGAAGCTCGGGGCAGCACTGAGCCTGTCGAAGTGCTGCGCGAACGCTGGCGACGCGCCGGAGGCGACCAGGATTACGGCGCAGAGCATCGCGGTCAGAATCCGGAGTGAGCTCGACGCGCCCGAAGAACTTGTCCTCATGGCGGAAACCTCCAAAGCGGCGGCCGAATCGGGCGCATCTCGGCCGCTCTACAAGTTCTAGTTCCCATGGAAAACATCCGTGCCCGGGGCGGGCAGAAAAATTTTCCACGGGAACTAGAACTATTAGGAACGCCGCGTGGGCTTCCGACCGTGAATCGTCACGGGCTGCTCCGGCTGGATCGTCACGGCCTCCTCCCTCAGGCAGGGCGGAGTCCGCGACTCCCGGCGCGCCCCGCGACTAACGACGGAGGTTAACGGATGTACTCGAAGAGCTGCCCCCGATGCCTGGACCGGCCGATCCTGTTCTTCGGCCTGGAGATCGAAGATATGGCGGCGATCCTTTCCGTCGCCTGCGCGGTCCTCGTCTTTGTGAGCCCGCTCGTCGCGGTACCCGTCGGCATCGCGCTCTTCCTGGCTGTCCGCAAGTTGAAAGAAGGCAAGCCTTCCGGGCACCTCTTCCACCTTGCGTACAAGCTGGGGCTGATCGGCGCGCTGCGCCGCGCGATGGGCGTGCGGCATCTTGTCCCGATCCCGTTCGCGCTTCAGGGCGCGAGCCGAATACTCATGAGCCCCGTCGCGGGAGGCGGCGTGGCCGATCGAAAACTCCTCCAGGACTACTGGGGCGACGAAGCCGCGGGGCAAAGGGCTCGGGAGGCCGGCGGCGATGAATAGCGAAAGACTCGATTCGATGTGGAGCGAGCCGGCCAGTGAGCGGCTTGCGCGCGAACGGCGCACGGCTGTCGTCGGCAGGACCGTGATCCCGATTTGCGCCGCATCGGCGCTTGCCAAGGCCGCGCTGATCGTCGCGATGGCGCTTCAAGAACCGGCGATCTACTACGTCGCCGAGCTTCGCGACCTGATCGTCACGTCCTGCATCCCCGGCGGGGCGCACGACGCGACTATTGTTCTTCCGTGAGGATTGAGATGGATAAGAAAAAGCTGGTCGTCCACGGGCTCGGGGTCCTCGCCCTTGTGCTTCTGGGCGCGACCTTTCTCGCGCGCGGGTGCGATCAATCAACGGGCCTGCGTCCCGCTCCGCAAGAAGACAAGGGGTGGAGCTTTGAAGACGCCACGCCGGCCGCGAAGGAACTGCGCACCCTCGCGCTGCAGTATCACGACAGAATCGAGGCGATCGAGGGGCGCTCGCGGGCCGTCGAAGAGCGCCTGTCGAAGCTGGAGGCGGAACTCGGACGCATGAGCACGCTCCTGGAATCGGCGCTCAAAGCCCAGGCCGAAATGCTCAGCTCGCTTCACGGAGCGTTACCCCAGGGTAACACTCCGGCGCCGGCCGTGGCGCGGATCGGCAGCTTCGACCTCGCCGGCGCCGCGGAAGCGCCTGAAAAACATCCGGTCATTCCCCCGGGTTCGTTCGGCGAAGGCAAGCTCCTTACGGGCGTCTTCGCGCCGGTGAGCGGCGACGCGATGCCGGTTCTGATCAAGCTCGACTCGATCCTGGTCGGGCCTTCGCGGACGAGGATTCCCATCCGGGGCGCGTTCCTCGTCGGCAAAGCCACCGGCGACGCCAACAGCTCCCGAGCCATCATCCAGCTTCATTCGCTTTCGTTCGTGGACGCCGACGGCAAGTCGATCGAACGCAAGGTGAACGGCTGGGTCGTCGACGCCGACGGCATTCAGGGTCTGGCGGGGAAATACGTCTGGAACGCGAAAGAGCTGGCGCTCCTTTCAGGCGTCAGCGGCACGGCGCAAGGGCTGGCCAACGCCTTTGCCGGCTCGCAGACCACGACCTCGACGAGCCCCCTCGGGTCGGTGAAGGAAGTGACCAAGAACGCCGCCGAGTATTCGGGCTGGCAGGGGGCAAGCTCGGCGCTTGCGAACATCGGAAAGATCATCGAGGAGCGCATGCGCGAGTTCGTCCCGAGCGTGTACGTCGGCAACGCCGACAGAAGCGTGACCATCGTGTTTTTGGAAGGAGTGAGCCTTGAATCCGCTCAGCTCGATAGTCCGGGCCGCCTTGAACGTTTCCGTGGCCTTGACGCTTTCGATCGTTAGCTCGTGCGCGGGCGGGCCGGGCCCGACCGACGGCGGCGTCCCGGTGCGGACCGCGTACTCGGGGAGCGACCCGTTCGACCTTCGAGTGAGCGAGACTCCCTCCCCGCTCAAGGCCCGGATGCCGGTTCTGGCGGCGTATCCGCCTGAGTATTTCCCCGTCTACGTCCCTTCTCACGTCTCGGCCGAGCGGGACATGCTGATCGGCGACCACTGGGTCATCATCAAGCTGAAGGACTCGACGTGGCTCCCCGAAAAGCGGCAGGAGGACATCGAGACGAACCGGATCGCCGGCCAGGGCGACATCGACCTTCTACGCCGCCGCATCGAGCCCGCATTCCACCGGATGCTCGTTCCAAGGAGAGGAAATTGAAAACCCTTCAGGCCGACCTTCCCAGCTACGCGGGGCTCCTGCCGTACGGCACCTTCGACCCGGACGGCTCGGCGTTCTTCAACGTCGATGGATCGCTGGGCGTCGTCTGGAGCGTGAAGCAGCTCTCCGTCGAATGCGCATCGCAGGAGGATTTGGGAGCCCTGGCGTCGAGGCTCGCCTCGACGCTGCGCGTTCTTCCCGAAAATTCGGTGTGCCAGATCATCGTTCTCATCAACCGCGACGCAGAGCCGAAGGTCACGGCGTGGCGCGAGGCCACGACGGGCGGACAGGTGTTCGACGACCTCGCGCTTTCGCGCAGCCGCGCCGTCATCGAAATCGATATCCCCGAGCCCAACGCCGATTTCGTCGCGCGTCGGATCGAGTGCTACCTGACCTTACGGCTGCCTCCCGAGCCCAGATCAAAGGCGAGATTCCTCGACCTCTTCGATCAAGACCGGGTGAACCGGGAGGCGAAGCAGGAGTATGCCCAGGCAAAGGGCAGGCTGCTGGAGGCAGCCGGGCTCCTGGAGACCTCGGCGCTGCAGGTGGGTCTCTCGCCGAACCGACTCGGGCATGTCGAGCTTGCCCGGCTTCTTTACAGGATCCTCAACCCGATGCGGTTCCGGTACACCCGCGAACCGGCTATCCTCCAGCGGTCCGATCTCTCGCTTCAGCGCCGCGTGTGCGCCTCCAGCCTAGCCTTTGATGTCGAGCGGGGGGAACTCGCGATGGACGGACAGTGCCACGCGATGATCAGCGTCAGCGAGCTGCCCACCTCGACCGAAACGCGGATGATCTCCGACCTTCAGCGCCTCTTGTCTCAGGGCATGATCGTGTTCAACCTGCACCTCCTGCCCCAGGCCGAGCTGAAGCGCTTTCTGGAAAAGAAGAAAAAGCTCGCGTTCTGCCAGATCGCCGGCGGCGAGTCCACGGCGGGAGTCGAGGTCTTGAAGGCCCAGATCGACGAGGCGCTCGCCGACATTGAAGCCCAGGGCATGAAGGTGGTCGCGGCGCGCCTGCACGTCGTCGCCGCGGAACCGAATCGAGAAGAGCTCGCCGCCCGCATGAACAGGCTCCTCGGATTCTTCGCGCAGCGGGGCTTCGGGGCGGTGAAAGAAGGCGCCCTGGCGGCGACGCTGTTCTTGCAGTCCTTGCCGCTCGGCTACGATCCTTCCAACGACCGCATGCTCAAACGCGGCCGGCGGATGGAGGACGTGAACCTCGCGCACCTTATGCCCGTGTACGGGCGATGCGAGGGCACGAAAACGCCGGACCTGTTGCTCGTTAATCGAGACGGCCAGCCCCTTTACTTTTCGTTCTTCGACGTGGACGAGGCTCCGCATGGGCTCATCACCGGCATCTCCGGCTCGGGCAAGAGCGTCCTCGCGAACAACATCATCCTGTGCGCCTTGCGCCAAAAGGCGCCCGTGTTTGTGCTCGACATCGGCGGCAGTTACCGGAAGATCTGCGAGGTCCTCGGGGGGACCTACATCGACTTTGGCGAGAATATCTGCATCAACCCGTGCGGCGCCACGATCGACGAGGAGCGCCAGACCTTCCTCACCGAACTCGTCGCCGAAATGGTGACGGCGGGCAAGCGTGACGCGAGCCAGCAGGAGCGAAGCATCGTCTCGGCCGCGATCCGCGATGCCTTTGAAGCCAAGTCGGGGGAAGAGGTCTTTATCCGCGACATTCATCGGACGCTCTCGGCGCGCGCAGAGCCGGAGGCCAGGCAGGCGGCGCTCGCTCTTGAGCTCTTCTGCAACAAAGGCAACTACGCCAGGCTCTTCGACGGCCCGTGCACGGTCGATTTCACGAAGAACCTCGTGGTATTCGAACTCGGCCGCGTCGCGGCGCGCGAGGAGATTTCGAGCGTCGCGCTCTTGGCGATCATCCAGCGCATCACCGACTATTGCGCCCGCGAGCGCCACAGGCGCAAGTACGTGATCATCGACGAGGCGTGGACGCTGCTTGACAGCGAAGCCACGTCGAACTTCATCCGGGCGGTCTACAAGACCTACCGCAAGCTCGCCACCTGCGCCATCGCCATCAGCCAGCAGATCGACGACTTTTCCGGCCGCGCCGGCCAGGCGGTCAAAGACAACGCTCCGAACAAGATGTTCTTGAGGCAGAATCCGGACGCGATCGGCCGGATCCAGGAGTTGCTGGGCCTCAGCAAATCGGAGCGCGACGTGCTCGCGAGCCTGGAGACGAGGAAAGGCGTCTTCAGCGAGATCCTGATACTGTCGCCGCGCACCCGCGGCGTCGCGCGGCTGACGCAGGACCCCTACTCGTACTGGATGACGACGACCGATTCCGAGGATAACGAGTATTTGCGCGGCCTCGTTGAAAAGTTCCGCTCGCGCGGGGAGCGGGACCCGCTTCGCGCGGCGCTTCTAAGAGCGTCGCTCGATCGCCCGCAGGGAGCGCGGGGGAGATAGCATGGACGAGATTCGCGGCCTCACGGAGATCGACTCGCATTTCGAGTACGTAGGGTTCCGCTTTGCGGGGCTGCTTCACGGATTCTTCAGCGACAGCTATTTCTACGTCATCGCCGCGCTGTCGGCCGTCGCGTACCTCGTCTACCAGGCGCTGCAAAAGGAAAGCTTCAAGGCGGTGTTCGTGTACTTTTTCTACCTCTTTGCGATGTGCTTCCTGATCGGACCCGTCCGCATCAAGTCCCATGTCGCCGATTATCACTGGGACACCTCGACCGATTACACGTTCTTCCAGGACAACTACACGACGGCGAAAGAGATCACGATCAGCGTGCCGCGGTTCCTGATGCTCGTGAACGGCCTGGCGGACAAGGTCGCGCGGGCGGGCGTTAGCGACGACGTGCAGCGCAAGATCACGATGGAGATCGATGCGGACCGGATCGCCGGATACTTCAACGAATACCGGATCACCGACGAAGTGCTCAAGGAACAGGTGCACGGCTTTCTGAAGCACTGCTGGAAACCCGTCGTCGCGCTCATGCACAAGAAGCAGGCCGAACCCAAGTACATTCAGGCGTACTTGGAGCATCCTCACTGGATTCATCTGGAAGGCGAGACCGAGCGCGAGGCGCTGGGCCACTGGGTCAAGTATTGCAAAGAAACCAAGGAGGAGATCCAGGCGGGCCTCGTAAGCGCGATCCGGGACACGATCAAGCCCTCCGTCAAGGACGCGCACGGCAAGGTCCGGGACGAAGACTGGGATTACTATGCGTCGCTGCTTGTGCGCAAGGAGATGGTCGCCCAGTACAGCGACGCCCAGCTCGCCAAGCGCGGCCTGGAGCGCTACGGACACGAAACCTACTGGAGCAGCCACGATTCGATCAGCCGCGGGAGCTTCTTCGGGGTCCTGCTGCACGGCGCGCTCACGATGTACACGAACGTCAAGCAGGCGATCTCCAACGAGGTGACCTCCCGCGCGGCGCGCTACCAGGTGATCACGCTCGCGCCGTATTTTTACGGCTTTTCGCTGATGCTGGTCCTCTGCTTCTTCCCGATCGCGGCGCTGTACGCGCTCATCCCCGGCAAGTGGATCGCGCTCGTCAATTTCTCGAAGATCCTCTTCTCGATCAAGCTCTGGCCCGTGTTCTGGAACATCCTGTATCTCTTCGAGGAGCAGTCGCGCGATACGGGCGTCATCCTGGCGATCCCGTTCGTGTACATCGGCATCCCGGCGCTCTGCTTCGCGCTGGTGAATCTGATTTCGTCGGCCACGAACGCGGCGATCGGGACCTTCACGGGGGGTCTGGCGCCGGTCAAGGCGTCGCCGGTTCGGGACGCCGTCAAGGTCGTCACGCTCGTTGCTGGA
>Ga0187893_10002950_pt1 | contig 35828 bp, 25 predicted proteins | sample MA1701074metaG_FD_139574 | JGI IMG/M metagenome (GOLD analysis project Ga0187893, IMG submission 139574) | White microbial mat communities from a basaltic lava cave in the Kipuka Kanohina Cave System on the Island of Hawaii, USA - MA170107-4 metaG ...
GCCGAACCCCGGCATCCCCTGCGACGCGAACAGCGATTGCTCGCCGGGTACCTGTGCCACGGGCGTCTGCGGGGCCGGCGGTCCCGCGACCACCGGCTTCTGCCGCGACAGATGCGGAAGGTGTGGGCCCTGATCGATCGAACAGGGTCGAAGGGACGGACGATTAAGGGAGACAACAGAGTCGGCGTACGACTCTGCTAAGAACCGTCAGAGTGGAGGACCGAACCAGTGAAAGCAACATACCCTCAAGCGTCGTCTTGGATTCATCGCGGAGCACTGACGACCGGCGCGGTCGTTGGTCTAGCGTTGGCGCTCTGTCAAGGCAGGGCTTTGGCCCAGGACCGTGTCGATCCCGAAGATGCTCCAGTTCGACTCGAATCGATCAGCGCAGTCAAGCTCGACGCCGATCCCTTGAAGCCGCGGGCGGATCTCGGTCGCCCCGTGCCCCACGGCAAGGGCCTTGCCGCGATGGAGTGGTGCCAGACCCAGCGGGCGTGGGAGGCAAAGGGATTCGGCCAAGCGGCGGGAGTTGGCTGCGCGCTGGGGACCTGTGATACTCCTTCGGTGCGGGACTCCTGGATTCCCAACGCTTCCACACCGGTTCTCACCCTGCGCATCCACTTTAACGTGTTCGCTAACAGCGACGGCACCAGCCCCGCTGCGACGCAGGCCGGCGTCGATGCACAAATGGTGCAGCTCAACAACGACTTCGCCCCCTCCAAAATCCAGTTCTGCTATACGACGGAGTTCATCAACAACACGACGTACCGTCAGTTTGCCGACTCCGAAGAAACGGCGATGAAGAACACCTATGCCGATAACCCGGCTACGCAATTGAACGTTTATGTTGTGAACATCCAGGCCGGATACCTCGGCGTTGGAACGTTCCCTTGGGATCCGGACGCTCTGGGCAACCTCGGTGGCCTGATCATCGACGACAACTGGTTCGGGGCCGGGCAGAAGACGTTGACTCACGAAGTCGGCCACTGCGTCGGTCTCTGGCACCCGCACCACGGTGTCTCGGAAGTGCCCGCGTGTTCGACCTGCTACGAACGTGCGGACGGCGTGAACGGCGACGTCACCGGCGACTTCGCATCGGACGTCGATCCCACGCCGACGAACTTCAACTGCGCCCCTCCCGGCGGCACTGACTCGTGCAGCGGCGTAGCTTGGGGGCCGACCGATCCGCAGAACTACATGGGCTACGCTCCCGACTCCTGTTACACCGAGTTCAGCCCGCAACAATTCGGCCGCATGCATTGCTGGTCGGACGACGTTGTGCTGGGCTGGAGCTGTGGTCCGATCACGCCCACCGGCGGCTGCTGCGTCAGCCAGGCGTGCTCAATCGAGACGCAGGCCGACTGCACTACGCTCGGTGGAACGTACTTGGGCGATGGAACGGACTGCGCGGGCACGCCCGGAGCACCGCACACCTATTCCGCGTCGCCGAACCTATCGATTCCCGACGGGGGCGGTCCCGGCAACCCGGCGATCCACACCATCAACGTGCCCGATTCATTCACCATCGGTGACGTCAACGTCCATAACACCATCACGCACACGTGGGTCGGCGACGTGAGTGTTACGCTGCAACATGGCGCCACCACGGTCACGGTTGTGGACCGGCCCGGCTACTCCGGCACCGGCTTCGGTTGCAGCGCGGATAATTACAACAACATCGCGTTGGACGACGAGGGAACAGGCGCTATCGAATCGCAGTGCGTCACCAACCTCACCTCGCCGCCGAACTATACCCCGAACCAAGCCCTGTCTGCGTTTGACGGTCAGAGCTCCTCCGGTGCGTGGACCATCCGGGTCTACGACAGCGCTACGTCCGACCTGGGCACGCTGAATTCGTGGTCGGTCGTGATTTCCGAGGTGGGTGTGGGTCCGTGCGACGCGGGCTGCGTCACGAATGGTGATTGCGACGACCTGCTCTTCTGTAACGGGGCGGAGACGTGCAACGCTGGGAACTGCCAGGCGGGCACGCCTCCCAACTGCAGTGACGGGATCGCTTGCACCACGGACTCGTGCAACGAAGGCACCGACTCCTGCGACCACGTAGCGAACAACGCCGCGTGTGACGACGGGTTGTTCTGCAACGGCGCTGAAACGTGCAACGTGACCCTGGGGTGCCAGGCCGGCTCCGACCCCTGCGCGGGCGCGCCCTGCAACGAAACCACGGACACCTGCGGCGGGGCTGGACAGCTCTGGGTCACTTTCGCAGACAACGCCACAGTCCCGGGCGTCGGCACGGTCACCAACGAAGACATCGTTGCCTATGATCTGGGCGCCGGAACGTGGTCCTGGATCTTCGACGGCAGCGACGTGGGGCTGGGCTCGTTCGCCATCGACGGCACGCAATTGCTGTCCGACGGCCGGATCCTCCTGTCCTTTACGGCCGCGGGCACCGTCGGCGGAGTCGCCATGGATGACTCCGACGTTCTGCAATTCACGCCCACGTCTTTGGGATCCACAACGGCGGGCACCTTCGCGATGCTGTTTGACGCCAGCGACGTGGGTCTGACGAGCGCTGACGAAGATGTCGATGCCGTCGGCGTCACCTCGGACGGCCGGCTGGTGATCTCCACCCTTGGGCCGTTTGCCGTAACCGGCGTCAGCGGGCAGGATGAGGACTTGCTCGTCTTCAACGCCACCAGCTTCGGCACGGTTACTGCCGGCAGCTTCCAAATGTACTTCGATGGCAGCGACGTAGGGCTATCCACGTCGGCCAGCGAGGACATCGACGGGGCCGACCTGACCGTCGCCGGGACCATCCTGCTCTCGACCGTCGGCAACTTCAGCGTGACCGGCGCTTCGGGCACGAGCCAGGACGTCCTGGAATTCTTCCCGACTACTCTCGGATCGACGACGGCCGGAACGTATTCGCTGTTCCTGGACCTGAGCACGGTGGGCATCGATCCCACCGAGAACGTGACGTCCTTGCAGTTGGTTGATTAAGGCGGTTCCGCAATGCCCGCCCCGCGCGTGCCACTGGCGGCTAGCCCGTCAGTGGACACGCGCGGGCGCATTGCTCTTCACGCGCCCTGAGAAACTCTGAAATGCACTATGGCCGTTCGACGGCCCCCGAAACGGGGAGTTTCTTCGTCAGGGGGCCGGAGGAGGGTGAGCCGATCCGGATGTATCCCTGGGCTTCGATCTGGCCGAGGACGCGGTCGAGGCTGGCCATCGCTTCGCCGAAGCGCTGCATGGACAGAACCGCCGCCTCGTAGAGGCGCTCGTCACGCACGAACATCCCGGCGCTTCCTTTTCCTTCGGCGATCCCTTGCAGGGCCTTAGACAGGTTCGTGGCGCCGTCGTCCATGTGTTGCAACACCTCATTGAGGTTCCCGAAGGACCGATCGAGGTTGGCCTCCGTGCGATCGATGCCCGCGTTGAGGTTCTCGACCAGCCGGCCGCTTTCCATCTTCCAAAGGGTGATCATGCCCTTGAAGTCTTCGGCCGCCGACTTGACGTCGCGCACGACGCCTTTGACGTCCTCCTGAACCGTGGGGTCCCCGAGCACGTCGTTTAGGTTGGCGACGAATGCGTCGAGGCGTTCGACGACGGTGGCTACGTTGGGCCGTAGTTCCGCGCCCGGCGCGGTGACTTCGGCGACGGTACGCGGGGCCAGAAGGGCGGCCAGGTTGTCCGCCACAGGCGCCGCCGCTCCGGCGAACGTGCCGATGTTCTCGATGGTTCGTTGGACGGAGGAAGTCAACTCCGGCGTAATGATCTCGCCGATGATGTTGCGCATCTCGCCGCGAATCTCGGCTCCCTCTTTGTCCATGGGGCGAAACGGGACCTTCGGATCGACCATGACATCAATACGCCCTGTGCCGAAACCGAGCGTCGCCCCATACACCCGCGCCACCGCCCCTTCGGACACGGAGTACTGGTCCTTGATTCGGGTCACGATGTTCACCCCCAGATTGGGCTTGGTGGGATCAAGGAACTCCAGGGCCCGGACCCTGCCGATCTCCACGCCGTTGAGCCGCACGGGCGTGCCCGCCTCGACGCCGGCCAGGTCGCGCACGCCGACGATCCGAAGCGTCCATTCGTTTCCGCCCAACCATTCGGGCGTCTCGCCGAACCAGGCCATCAACGTTGACAAGACGATGATGGAGACGACGACGAACATCCCGACCCAAAAGTTCCGTGCGGCTTCGCTCATGAGGAGCCCTTCTTTTGCAAAGACTGGAGCACGTCGGCGTGGCATTTCCCTTCGACAAAGCAGTGCACCCGTGGGTCGGCGCACTGGGCGATCGACTCCGGTGTCCCATCGAAGATGAAATCGCCCTGGTAGAGCATGACGATTCGATCCGCGATCTTCTTGGCGCTGGCCATGTCGTGGGTTACGACCACGCTCGTAACTCCCAGCTCGTGTTCGAGCTTGAGGATGAGTTCGTTGATCTCATCGGCCCGCGGCGGGTCCAGACCCGTTGTGGGCTCGTCATACAGAACCACCTCCGGGTCCAGGGCGATGGCCCGGGCCAGCGCAACGCGCTTTTTCTGCCCGCCGGAGAGCTGCGCCGGGTACTTCCCTTCAATGCCGTTCAGGCCGACCATGGAGAGTTTGCTTCGGACGATCTCGTCGACTTCCTTTCGTTTCTTCTTGGTGTGCTCAGCGATGGGGAAGCCCACGTTCTGCCGCACGGTCAGCGAATCAAAGAGGGCGCTGAGTTGGAACAGGAAGCCGAATCGCGGCCTGATCTCCGTAAGCTCGCGCTCCGACAAGTTATCGATGCGTTGATCGTGAAAGTAAACCTCGCCTTTGTCGGGTTTGAGCAGCCGAACGATGTGGTTGAGCAGGACGCTCTTACCCGATCCGGACTCGCCGATGATGACGGTGGTCCGGCCCTGGAGAAGCTCTAGATCGACTCCATTGAGCACGACGAGGTCGCCGAAGCGCTTGTGGAGGTTGACGAGGCGCACGACCGGCTCGTGAGACCCGTTGTTTGCCTGTCGTGTGGGAGGCTGGGTAACCATCAGACAAGCGACTTGAACCCGTAAATGCCCCGGTACAGGCCGGACATGAAGTACCCGATGAAGAAGTCAGCGACGAGAATGCTGACGAAGCTGGTGACGAACGACTCGGTACACGCCTGGCCCACGCCCGCGGCGCCCGTCCGGCAGAAGAACCCCTTGTAGCTGGCGATCAAACCGATCATCCCGCCGAAAATGATGCTCTTGATGAAGCCGACCATCACGTCCCATTTTGCGATCGCGTAATTGATGTAATACCAGTAGGGTTCGGAGGGAATGTCCTTGGCCAGCACCGCAACCGCCCATCCCGCCACGGAACCGCAGAGGTCGCAGAAGAAGGTGAGCAGCGGCGTCAACAGGATGCACGCCAGGAAGCGGGGCACGACGAGCTGGCGAATGGGATCGGCCCCCATGACCGTGAGAGCGCTGATCTGATCGCTCACTCGCATCGTGCCCAGTTCGGCAGTGAGCGCTCCGCCGACCCGCCCAGCGACCATGACTCCCGCGAGGACCGGACCGAGTTCCTGCACCAGCGTGAGCGACACCAACACGCCCATTCGCTCCTTGAAGCCGGCCGCCTTGAGCTGATCGTAACTTTGTACCGCCAGGACGAGTCCGACGAACGTCCCCGTGACCATGATGACCGGCAGCGTACGGTTGCCGACTTCGTAAAAGAGGGGCATGGCCCGCCTCCACGTTCGCGGGTTGAGCAGACCCGGAACGAGCCAGCGGATCATGTGCCAGGTGAAGACACCGAATTGCCCGAAAGCGGTGAACGTCCCGATGGTGCTCGCGCCGATGGTTGTCAGCACGGAAGGGCGGCCCTCAACACAACGATGACCCCATGTTGCATGTAGTTGGAACGAGCGGTATCTGCCTGGCGTTGGCGCGGCCGGGCAGCCCAGCTATCCCAGCAACTTATACCAGTCCCCTTGCCGCAGGTGGCAAGGCTCAGCCGCAGCGACGGGCGTGCTTCAGTCGCGCCAAGGAAGCCCGTCGCCGCCGAGCGGCCTTGGGGACGATATGTACTGCTCGATTATAGGTCTGTCAATCAAGGGATGTGCTCGTCGGACCGAGGCCCGATGGTTAGGATGAGGATCATGCCCCCGGCCGAAGGCGGCGTTTCGATCATCGTTCCGACGTACCGCGAGGCGCCAAATATCGAGCCGCTCGTCCAACGCGTGTTTGCGGCCATCCGGGGTGCAGGCGTCGACGCGGAATTAGTCATCGTCGACGATGACTCCCAGGATGGGACCGACCGGATCGTGGAGGGCCTCCAGCGGGATTACCCGGTTCGACTGCTGGTTCGGCGCGGGGAGCGCGGTCTAGCCGGGGCCGTGGTCGCCGGCCTTCGGGAGGCTCGCTTCGAACGGCTCGTGGTCCTCGATGCGGACCTCCAGCACCCGCCGGAGCTGATTCCGGATATCCTCACCGCGCTCGCCCGCGATGGGTGTGATTTCGTGATGGCCACCCGGTACGCCGGGCGCGGCTCGGTCGCCGGCGACTGGCCCTGGCATCGACGGCTCGCCAGCCGCGTTGCCACCTGGCTTGCCCGGCCGGTGGCCCCGCTGAGCGACCCCATGTCCGGCTTCTTCGCCTTGACGCGTCAGGCATGGGAGCGAGCGGCGCCGCATGTAGATGCGATCGGCTACAAGATCGGCCTCGAGCTGTACGTGAAGGCTCGATGCACGCGTCCTGTTGAGGTGCCCATCAACTTCGCGGCGCGACATGCGGGAGCGAGTAAGCTCGGCATGGCTACGCAATGGGCGTACCTGCGTCATCTTGTGCGGTTATACCGTTTCCGTTTTTCAAAGGCCTTCACCGCGGCGCAGGCGCTCTTGATCGCCCTCGCGTTGTTCATTCTGCTGCTTGCAGTCACGAAGGTAGCTTTCCCGACCCGTTCGGACGGAGTACCATCGGCGTATGGCTGAGAAACTCAAGCCCCCCAGCACAGAGCCGGCGATCCGCGTGGTGATGATGCCCCGCGATACCAACGCCGAAGGAACGATCTTCGGCGGGGTGATCCTCTCGCTTATCGACCAGGCCGCGTACGTCGAGGCCGTTCGCCAGGCTCATGCCCGCTACGTCACCGTCGCCATCCGTGAGGTCGAGTTTCTTCAGCCGGTTTTCGTCGGCGATGTGCTCAGCCTGTACGCCCATGCCACACGCGTGGGGCGCACCTCATTGACCATTCACGTTCGAGTTTGTGCCCGCCGACGCTTGGATCCCGATCAAGTCGTCAAGGTCACGGAGGCGGAGGTCATCTTCGTGGCCATCGATGAAAACAGCAAACCGGTGCCCGTGTTTGCCGCATGACGCGTGAAGCTGTCATCCTGAGCGCAGCGAAGCATCTCCCTGCGATTGCAAAGAGCAACGTCTTCGTTCGCTCAGAATGAACCCTCATGCGCTCAGAATTGATGCGCCGGCGGCTCCATGCTGTCGTCGATGTGCTGCTGCGTGGACTGCTCGCCGTCGAAGCTGAAAAGGATCGGCTCGTCGTCGATGCGGGCGCTCAGGTGCACGGGGCGCTTCCAGGTCTTGTGGATGCGTTTGAGCGTCTCGACCGCGTACTTGATCTCCACGTCCGCGCCGTTATGGCGGTGGGCGACGTAAAGCTCGCCGCGATTGCGATAGTTGCCGTCCATCACGAAAATGTACGGCTGGGCGTGGTTGGTGAGCATGAATAGGAACTGCTGTTTGATCTTATCGAACTCGTGGTTGACGACCACGATCTTTCCCGTGGCCGGGTCCTGGCGGTAGTGATAGAGCTTCTGATCATCCACGAATTCCGGCGTAAGGAACTCGTCGAGAAACGTAACGTCGTTGTAGAGGGCGCGGAGCTGGAAGATCTTCTCGCGGCCCGGTGAGCCCTGGCCGACCACGCGGCCCTTGGGGGCCTTCTCCTTGCCCCATTCACGGCGAACGGACATGTCGTCGCAGGCGTCATACGCCGGTCCGTAGCGTCCGGTGTTCCAGCGTCGCTCCACGTCGCGAAGCAGCTCGATGCCGATCTTGTACGGATTCAGCCGACCTGGCGCAGTGGCCAGCGTGCCCGCATGATGCTCGCAGTAGTCGATCAGCTCGTCGTCGCGCAGGACGTAGTTGGTCATGATCGTGGAGTGCCAATAGCTGGCCCAGCCTTCGTTGAGGATCTTGGTTTGGCCCTGGGGAGCAAAGTAGTAGGCCTCCTCTCGAACGATGGACAGAAGGTCGGCTTCCCAATCCTCGAGCGGGGCGTTCTGGAGCAGAAACAGGAGCACGTCGCGGGTCGGGTTCTGAGGGAAGCGGTCCTTGGCCTTTTCGGCCTCCGCCTGTCGGGCGGCGCGATCGGTGGCCATCTTCGCCGGGGGGTTGATGTACCGGTCCATGTAGGTCTTCGCGGGGAAACGCACCACCGCATCGTGAGCGCGCTTGCGGCGCTCGTCGCGGTCGATGGTTTCCGACTCGCGGCGCATGAACGCCGAGTGCGGATCAATGAGGTTCTCCAAGGACAGGAACGTGTCGATGCGATCCTCAACTTCGTCGAGGCCGTAGCGCTCGATGTACCGCCGGATGCGCGTGGCGTGGTTGGCCATCTCGTCGATCATCCTCCGATTCGTGCGACTGAACCAGATGTTGTTCTTGAAGAAATCGCCGTGCGCATACACGTGGGCGATGACGGTCTTGTGATCGACCATCATGTTGTCGGTGAGCAAGTAGGCGTAGCAAGGGTTGTTATTGATCACCATTTCATAAATGCGGCTCAGCCCGTAGGAGTGCTGCTTGCGAAGACGTTCGTACTCCATGCCGAACCGCCAGTGGGGGTAACGCTGCGGGAACCCGCCGTACGCCGCGACCTGAGCCATTTGCTCGGCGTTCAGGAGCTCAAACACCGTGGGGTAGAAGTCCAGCCCCTCACCGCGAGCGTAGTCCGCGATGGTCTCGGCTTCCTTGGCGACGGCCTTGGGTAGATTGGGACGCATGGGTTCGGCCTATCTCCCCGACGAGAAGAACGTCTTGATGCTGTCGTAGATGTCGTCCTTGGTGTTGACACGACTGGTCAGCACCGCGGGCTGATTGGCCAAGTGCTCGTGCACCACATTGATGAAATTGCCGCTGCCATAGGCGCTGGCCACCTGGCAATACCCAAAGAGGTTCAGCACTGGTAGGAGGTGTTCGCGCATGATCGTGCAGCACTCACGACTATCAGATTCACTGCTATTGTCGCCATCGGAGAAATGAAAGAGGTAGACGTTCCATTCCGACGGTGCATAGTGGGACTCAATGAGCTCCCGCGCCAGACGAAACGCGCTGCTGATGCGCGTTCCTCCGTCTTCGCGAATCCGGAAGAAGGTCTCGCGATCGACTTCCCCGGCACGCACGTCGTGGACGATGTAGCGGCTTTCGATGCCCTGGTAATTGCGCCGCAGCCAGGCGTCGATCCAGAAGGCCTCCAGCCGCACGAGCTCCTTTTGCTCATCGCCCATCGAACCGGATACGTCCATCATGTAGATGATGACGGCGTTGGATTGCGGGCTAAGGATCGTCTTCCAACTTCGGTAAACCTTGTCGCGGCGCTCGAAGATGATCCTGGGAGAATCCGGGTTGTAGAGGCCGGACATGATCTGCCGCCGCAGGGCGCGACGGAACGTCCGCTTGAAGTGTCGCAAGGACTCCGGTCCGGATTGCCGAACGCCGCTGTACCGATCGCGCTCCGAGGTGAGGCGGTGCTTGCCCTTCGGTTGGATGCGCGGCAGCTTGAGTTCTTCGCCGAGGATATCCGCCAGTTCATCGAGACTGACATCGACCTCGAGAACGTGTTGCCCCTCGCCCAGGCCCCCCGGGCCCATCCCACCTTCGTCGCCCACGGAGTCCCCGACTTTGCCCTCGCCCTTGCCCACGCCGGCGTCGTTGTTGTCGCCGTAGCGGAAGTGGGGGATCTCGATGCCCCGAACGGGAATGCTGATGTACTTCCTTCCCTCCCGCCCGAGCAGCTCGCTGCGCGTGATGAACTTCCGCAGATCCTCGCGGATTTTTCCCTTGACGATCCGACGAAACCGTTGGTGGTCTTTGTCTATTTGGAGGACCATGATAGCCGGGGGTGCTTGCCTCGTTGCCTACTTCTTCTTTTCCTCCTTGGCGTCGCCTCGTGCGAAAATACTGGCGACGTAGTTCAACACATCCGTGGCGCTGGTCTCGTTATAGCCGAAGTACTTGATGAGTCGTTGCTTGACGACATCGATCTTTGCCTGGGTCTCGTCATCGACGACGCCGGACACGACGTTCTTGAGCTTGATCGTGTCACGCTGGTCCTCAAAGAGTTTCAGTTCCAGCGCCTTATGTAGTCTCGCGTTGGTGTGGTATTCGAACTTCTTGCCGTCCAGGGAGAGCGCTCCGATGTAATTCATGATCTCCTGCCGGAAATCGTCCTTGCGGCTCTCCGGAATGTCGATCTTCTCTTCAATGGAGCGCATCAGCCGTTCGTCTGGGGCTTCATCCTTGCCGGTGTAACGATTGCGCACCCGTTCGTGCTGGGTATAGGCACGCACATTCTCGATATAGTTGGAGCACAGGCGGGTGATGGCGTCCTCATCGGCGCTGATCGCCCGCTGGACCTCGGACTTGAGTATGTCCTCATACTCCTCGCGGGCCATGACCAGAAGTTCACGGTACCGACTGCGGGTCTCCTCATCGTTGATGAGACTATGGTGCGATAGGCCGGACTCCAGCTCGTTCATCACCATGAAGGGGTTGATGCACTTCTCCTGGATCGCTTGATCGCTGACCAGCGCGTTCGAGAGCTTGTCCTGAATGTAGCGGGGACTGATGCCCTGCATGCCCTCGCGGGGGGCCTCGTCTTTCAACTCGCGCACCGAGTCCTCGGTGAAGTTCGGTATGCTCTTGCCGTTGTAGAGCTTGAGCTTTTGCATGAGCGTCAAACCGGCCTTCTTGGGTTCTTCCACGCGGGTCAGGACCGCCCACATCGCGGCCATCTCGATGGTGTGCGGGGCGATGTGGATCCCGCGAATGCGTTCCTTGTTGAAATCCTTGTTATAAATCGCGATCTCATCGTCCAGGCGGATGTTGTAGGGTATGTCGATCTTGATGGTGCGGTCGCGGAAGGCTTCCATGAGTTCGTTCGACTGAAGCTTCTTGTACTCCGGCTCGTTGGTGTGGCCGACGATCACCTCGTCGATGTGCGTCTGGGCGAACTTCTTGGGCTTGATCACGTGTTCCTGCGAAGCGCCCAGCAAATCGTAGAGGAAGGCCACGTCGAGCTTCAGGACCTCGATGAACTCGATCATGCCGCGGTTGGCGATGTTAAGCTCGCCGTCGAAGTTGAACGCCCGCGGGTCGCTGTCCGTGCCGTACTCGGCGATCTTGCGATAGTTGATGTCGCCGGTGAGTTCGGTCGAATCCTGGTTCTTTTCGTCCTTCGGTTGGAAAGTCCCTATCCCCAGACGGTCCTTTTCGCTGAGGATCAGGCGCCGCACGCGGATGTGCTCAATCACCTTGCGCCAATCTCCGTTGTGCCGAAGGAGCAGGTCCTCGAACATCCGGCGGCAGAACGGATCGAGCGAGCCGTCGATGCGGATTTGCGCCGACTCCTCGAGTTCCTGGTTGATCTTTCCCAGGGCCGCCTTGCGGGCCTCCGGGGGGATGAGCTTGAGCGGCTCCTCGTGCATGGGACAAGGGTGGACCACGATCCTGCCGTTCTCGTCGGGAATGTGCCATGCGAATGTGTAGAGCGCGCCCTGGTCGAGCTTGGAATAATACTCGAGTCCTTTCTTGAGCAGGCGGGCGATGGTGCTCTTCGACGAGCCGACCGGACCGTGCAGCAGGAGGATGCGCCGTTCGGTGCCGTACTGATGGGCGGCGGACTTGAAGAAGTCCACGAGGCTCATCAGCGCCCGATCGAGTCCGAAGATGGCGTCGGCGCCGTGGTCGATGGGGTCGTCGAAGAACTTGTAGCGAATCAGCTCCTGGCGCAGCCACGTGTAGCGCCTGGAGCCGAAATGAGTGATCATGTCGTACATGCGCTGGAAGGCGTTCCTGGCGATGCGCGGGCTGGCCGAGACGATGGCCAGGTACTCCTGGAAGGATCCCTCCCAGTGCTGCTCGCGGAAGCCCTCGGGGTTAAGGTGCTGTTCCACGACGCTGAACAGGTCGTTCGCGGTCGGCGTCATAATCGTCGTCCTCCGAAGCGAGGTCGGAACTCCCGCGCCGGTCGAGGCCGGTCGGGTTCGAGTGTCGGGGTCAGGATGTGCGTGCGTTTGAGTGCGGAGCGGGCACCCGCTCGTCGACACGCCAATCCGCTTGAGTCGACCGGCACCGTCCAAGCCGCTTCCGATAAGTCAATCAATCGTAGAACTCCCCCAGCGTCGAGTCAACGCGGCTAGCCCCCTCGGACATCTTACAACATGACCCAAGCGCGCGTGGACACGCCGTGATGTTAGCGTGAATCCCATGGGACTATTCGAGGATATCGACCGAGCACAGCAAGGTCTGTTGGAACACAGCGGCGTTTTCCTGGGACGCCCACGTTACCGGGACTTGGCTGCCTCACGGGCGAATCGGCCGAGGGTTTCCCGTAGCGCTCGGACGGCCGCCTCCACGTCGGCTCGGGCGATCACGTCCTGGCAAACGCACACACAGCACGTCCCCGCGGCCACGACGTGGCTCGCGTTCTCGTTGGTAATCCCACCGATCGCCACCAGCGGCAGCGCCGTGATCGTACGGGCTTCGGCGAGGGTAGTCGGGCCGGCGATATACGCTTGCGGCTTGGTGGGAGAGTCGAACATCGGGCCGACCGCGATGTAATCCGGAGCTTGGGCGGCCGCAGCCCGAACTTGCTCGATGGTGTGCGTGCTCACGCCTACGACGCACGTAGGGGGCACGATACGTCGAACGGCCGGGACCGGCAGATCGTCCTGGCCGACGTGGACGCCATGGGCGCCGGATGCGGCGGCAATGTCCGGCCGGTCGTTCACGATGAGCAGCGCCCCGTGGTCGCCGCAAAGCTTGGCCAGACGCCTCGCCCGTCCCAGCAGCTCGCTGTCCGACAGGTCCTTCTCGCGGAGTTGGATGGCCTCGGCTCCTCCCCGCAGGACTGCCTCCGCCGTCTCGAACCATCCGCCGCGGCAAAGCGACTCGGTGATGATGACATAGAGGCGAACCTGCCCGAACCGCTCGCGGGCTTGGATCGTCATGGCCAGCCGCCGCTCAATCTCGTACCCGCGGTAGCGGAGCTGCTCGATCGCGGCTGCAAACTCTGGGTCGATCGTCTTGCCATACTCCTCGATGGACCGCAACGCCTCGCTGAGCCGCTTCCCCGCCGCGACGACCACATCCGCCGCCGATGCCCGTTGCCCCTCGTGGACCGTCGTAATCTCCGCACCCACGTCACCGACGATGTCCCGCGACGTGATCAAAGGTGTAGTGCCACCCCTTGTGGGTGGCGAGAGCGTGTGTAGGTCCGCACCGGCCTCACCGGTGTCGAACCGCCGAGCGCAATCGGCCAACGCGTGCCGTGTTTCCTTGATTTCGGCCGTCAGACCGCCATCGTCGAGGACGAACCGCGCATAGTCCTCCATCACCCGCAAGGCCTCGCGGGCTCGGTTGAAGTTGGCGTCGAGGATGCGATGCGCACCGGCATTCCGCGTCGTCATGCCCGAATTCTCGATTGTCGAATGTCGATTGTCGATTGTGGGGGGATGGGCTTTCCGCATTCGGGGCACACGCCCGTAATGTTGCCGGTCAGATTGTACGCGCACTTCTCGCATAGACCGCGGCGGATACGCCATCGACGCCGTGCGTTCGCCGTGATTGGTCGCATGAATGGAAGTGCAGTAATGCCTGCGATGAGCCAGTAGGGAAGCCGCACATAGCCCGCATTCGCCTTGGCAGGGACGCCGGTGAAGCCGGGCAGTCGTAGGCGGCCGTGCCATCGAACCTCTGTAGTGCTTGGGGCCCGCCGGGACCTTATGGTCACAACCTCACGCCACGTGTCATCACCCGCCATCCACGCAAAGCTGTTCGCCGAAAGTAGTGCCACAATCCGCCCGAGTTCCTGATACTTGGGCGTGTAGACATGAAGGTCGGGTCCAACGAACCGCCTGACTTCGATCGGATCCGCCACCGACCTGATCGAAAAGGATCGAACCCTCGCGTCGAAGAAGTGGAGGACCACGATATGCTCTGGAGTCACCCGTACGGAAAACATGAAGGCGCCGTAATGGCTTAAGGCGCCGGCAAACAGCGTCGCCACGGTCGCCGTCACGCAAACTACAATGAACGCATACCGAATCACGACGATGCGCCACGATCCCTCCGGGCTCACGACCCGATCGCCCTCCCGCACTCCGGGCACACGCCGGAGACATTGCCGGTCAGGTTGTAAGCACAGTCTACGCAGCATCGCCGCCGACGCCGCAAGTGACGACGGATCGGGCCCTTTACGAGTCTGAGCACGGGATACCAAGCCGAGAAAGCGCTTGCGATCGGCCAGGGAATCTGTATGAAGTATTGTGTACAAAACCACCCGCGCGACATGTGGGCTTGACCGAGCCGACCGTAATCAAAGCCGTGCGAACGTCTTCCTTCGCGCGGTTTCTCGTAGCGATGTTGGCCCCAGATTACGAGGTTCCAACGATCACTCGCGATGAACCAATCACGACGGGAAGCGGAGGCGCCAAGACTACAGCTATGCATCTTCCGACCGCCCATCACCATGACGCCATCACACGTATGGGTGACCACGACAACAACGACTACGACGCCGACCGAAAGGGCCGTCAATACGGCCAGGCTTACCGTTCTGAGCACTCTGGCGCTCATCACCATGTGTTCGACCGCTCACTCAAGCGGTTTTCTAGACCGTACGCCGCGTTCCGGCAGACGCTGATGAAGCCGATGCTGCTGGACACGAACTGCGTGACGAATGCATGAACAGCGTCGGCGCGGCTCTCACGCTGGCGACCTCGTGAACCCCACTCCGCACTCCGGACATCGCGGTTCGAGGAGGCCGATGAGGCTATACCCGCAGGCCAAGCACTCGTTGCGGGACATTCGGCGGGCGCGTTTGCGTTCGAACAAAGAGCGACGGATCGGGGGGACCATCAGCAGGATGACCAGAAGCCAAGTCGGCAGTCGCACAAAGCTCGATTCCACCGTCCACGCGGGTCCCCGGAGCTGAAACGGCGGGCGCCCCCACGGCCTGTTTTGCGTCCGCCAGCGGCCACCGATCGCAGGCACCTGACGGCGCCCGGCGATCTGGATCGAAAACTCAAACGCCGGCGGTGATGGCGGGCCGGTCTCGGATTCCGGAAGCGCAACCGACCTCTCCGCCTGCGAGTGAATCCAGATCATCGACTGCGCGCCGGCGCCCTCGACGCGGATGGGCTCCCCGTGCGAATGAAGCCAGAAGACTCGGCTTCGGCCGTCGAAAAAGTGCAGCACCACGATGTCGGTATCAAGGAGCGGAAGCGGCACGAGCACAGGCAAGACGTGACTGGCCGCGCCCAGGACGGCCAACACAACCGCCCCGATCGCGCACCCGCCTGCCCAGTTTCTGCGAGTCATGACGGCAGATTATATCGCAGCGAAATGCTTACCGGGTGATGCCGTCGCAGCGCAGCTGGTGGGCGCGGATATCCAGCATGTCGATATCGCCGTCCGCATCGTAGTCGAAGTCAGAGCAGGGATTCCCCAGTGTTCGTCGTGGCCCGGTTACGCAGCCGAAGAACGTACCGTCGCAGGGGGACGCGATGGCAAGGAGGCCTTGCGTCGTGGGCGTGGGCGAGTCGGAAACTCGCCAGACCCAAAGGCAAACCGCGACGCCCAGCATCGCGGCCAGCGTCCCGAAGCGATAGAGCAAGCTCAGGGCCCGCGAGCGGCCGTCGGCGTCGCGCATGAGGGTACGCGAGTCCAGGCGTGTTCGGGCGAACACACCGGCTCGGTCGGCCGCTGCCAAGTCGGCCAGGGCCGATTCGAGCGGAGACAGTGGATGTAGGGGGTCCGCCATGTTGTCCTCTATCTTAAGAGTCGCTCGGTCGGTCCTGCGGCGCGAACTCCCGCCCGGTCTTGCCCTCGACACAGTCCCGTAATCGCTCCAAAACCCGCGTCCAGCGGTAGCGGAGCGTCGATTCGCTGACCGCCAGCGCCGCCGCCGCGTCCCTCCAGCGGCGCTCAAGCAACAGCGACGATTGGGACAGGATAAGCCGATCGGGCTCATCCAGTGTGGCTGAGCAGTCACGGAGAGCCGCCAGCAGCTCGACTTCGGCAAGCAAGACTGAGGCGTCGTCCAGTGTCGCTGGAAAGGACGCCAGCGCCTGGGCGTCGTCCGTTGCGAGGGGTTGCCCCATCCGCGTGCGAAGGGCACTCACGGCGTGATTACGGGCGATGGTCGCGAGCAGGGCGGCGGTGGATCGCGGGCAGTCCGCCGAACGCCTGCGAAGCGTCTGCAAGAACCCGGCCCAGGCCGATGAGGCCACCGAGTCCAGCCATTGCGGATCGGCCGCGCATTGGGCCTTCGAACTTCGGTAGATCGTGAAGCGCACGAGGCGATCGTAGCGGTCGATGAGTTTGCGCAGCGCGGTCTCGTCGCCCCCAAGCAGACTGGAGATCAGAAAGTCGTCCGACGGGGTCTGCGAAGGCGAGAGGGGTTCGTCTCGGCGTGGAGGCATGGGCGGTTGTTTTCTAGGCGTCTTGGAGCTCGTCACGCAGGATCGCTCGCCCGGCAAGGGCGGTGTGGAAGCCGTACATAGTTACCGCGGCAATGAAGAGAATCGCCGTCCACGAAGCCTCGGATTGCCAGCCCGAAAGTCCGAACATCGCAGGAATCTCGAGGGGGCCAAAGAGAAACCACAAAAGAAAGACCAAGGCAAGCAGCCCATAGCGCACGAGCAGCAGCGCGATCGCAATCCAAAAAAGCGAGTCGAACACGACACTCAGAAGCGTCATCGCCAGGGGTTCATCCGCAGGCGCGTTTGCAAACGTGAGCATGGCCGCCAGTCCAATGACAGCCAGAAACGCAAGCCATTCTCTCCTGAGAAGCAACCGAAGTCCCAGGAAGAGGAATAGGATGAGCAGGGCAAAGAAGACAGCCGATACGTCGAGGTAATAGCCGAACTGAAACCGCGGGCCTAGAAAAAGATTCCAACTCCAGAGTACTGGTTGGGGCACGCTCTCACCCAATGCGTTCCAGACCCATCTTTGAATGGTGGGCAGAAATGAAAGTCCGATTGCGAAGACGCCGCCCGCAAGAACGTCACGCCCAACAAGTGGATCCCGCAGGCGACCGGCCAAAAGGCGGCTCCAGGAAATCAGGGCGTGGGGCCATCGGCGGCGGACGTAGGGCTCGAGGGCGACGTACCACATCCACATGACGGCGACCGCAACGATCACCTTTCCAATGAGGACGAAGAGGCGATCGAATTCGCCATCAAAATCCGCGACGTGGTTGATGAGCAGCAGCCAGCTCAGCGTGAGGAGGCAAAAGCAGGCCAGCGCAAGGCGGTCGGCGCCGGTGCGGTCGGAGCGGCGCAGTTTGAGGTTGCGATGGGCAAGTAGTACACCACCGAGGATAAGGCTGATGAGGATGCTTAGGACGATGACGTTTCCGATTTTTTGTCCGAGCGTCTCGGGCCGTTCCTCCATTCGTTGGGGTTTGGTCCAAGGCCCGATGATCTGGAAAAACGTCGGGACCCCACGGTACGCGCCGGCTTCGATACGGATGGGTACCTCCGGTTGAGTGGGGAAATGACCGTTCCATGCGGCGCGTTCGTCGCAATAGTTGCCCGGCGTCCATCGTGGTTCTACAACCGTGAGCTTGGTGGGATCGATTTGGACCTCTGCAAAAAGGACCGACCAGTCGGTGGGCTTCGAGGCGGCGGACGCTGTGCTTTCTTCCTCTCGTTGCGGCGGATCGACGGCCAGTCCGGTCAAGCGCCCCTGGGGATCAAGAAACACTGTGGCCATCCCGGAGACTTCCAGAGGAGGCCGCTCCGGGCTGACAAGGTCGTTGGATGCCGGCGGAATCAGCGGACGCGGGCTGGTGCGGTACCAGAACCTTACCGGCGAGGGTCGCCATTCGCTGATCTTGTTCCAGCGATCCAGGGCCTTGTCGGTGTCCGCGACGTGCCGCAGGCGCCAGTCATCGCTATCGAAGCCGTAGGCCGTGTCCACAACCGGACCCTTGTGCCCCAGCTTGGTGAGGATTTCCGCCGCACGATCGGCGAGAGCGGCGGGCGGCTTGGGCATTGGAACCGATCGAACCAACGACTGCGTTCGGCCAAGAGGCACCAGGGCGAAAGTTCCGCCAAGAATGGCGACAAGACACGCGATGGCGAGAGCGGGTCGCATTCCGCCGACTTCGCCCGCATTGGCCACCATTTCCGGCGACGGCGTTTCGCCCGCGGCCAACGCCGCGGCCAGCGGGTCGCCGCCGGGCAAAGCGGCTGCGACAGCGAAGGCCGACGACGGTCGGGCAGTGGGATCGGGTTCGAGGCATCGAAGAATGACCCGCTCGACGGCGGGATCGAGGTCATCGGTGAGCGAGGTCAGCGAAGTTGGGGCCGAGGTTCGCGAGCGCTGCATCTGCTCGCGGCTGGTTCCCTCGAACAAGCGCCTGCCGGTGAACAACTCGCTAAGCACTACACCTAGCGAATAGATGTCGCTTTTGACCGAGACGCCCCGACCGGCGAGTTGCTCCGGTGACATGTAGGCCGGGGTTCCGGCGTAGACTTCCTTGCCGGTGAAGTCTTCGGCGAAACCGGCCAGCCCGAAGTCGGTAATCCGTACCCGCCCTTGGCCGTCGATCATGACGTTGTGGGGTTTGAGGTCGCGGTGGAGCACGCCCTTGTCGTGAGCGGCGGCGAGGCCGGCGCAGAGTTGCCGGGCGATCTGCAGGGCTTTTTCCTTCGACGGTCGTCCCATGCGCCGCAGAACGGCCGATAGGTCTTCGCCGTCAACGTACTCCATCGATATGCAATGCTGCCCTTCGGCCTCCGCGATGTCGTAGACGCGGCACACATTTGCGTGTGAAACCTGGCGGGCCACGCGCACCTCGTGGAGGAAGCGTTCGAGTTTCTTCGGGTCTTGAGAAAGAGCTTCGGGGAGGAACTTGAGGGCGACAGGTTGGCGGAGCTTCAGATCGTCGGCACGATAGACCTCGCCCATTCCGCCTTTGCCGAGTAGGCCCACGACGCGGTAGCGACCGGCGAGCATGGTGCCCGGCGTGAATCGGGCGTTATCGATGGAGTCGGAGGACGAGGAGCCAAACCCGGAATGGTAGCTCGCTTCGGCGGGCTTAGGGGGAGCGGTCACGGTCGGACCGAAGGGCGCGGGGACGGGCTCGGCGCAATACGGGCATACACGGCTGTCCGCGGGGATGTCACGGGAGCAGGCTGAGCATTGATTCAGGGACATTCTGAGACAGTGACGCCGAACTCGTCCTTGCAGTCGTTCGAGAGTCGCCCTCCTTAGGGCGACGGCCGTGCTGGAGGGGCGTGGTCGGATTATCAGCCGGTATTCGGTGCGGGTCAATCCCATGAGCGGCCTTCGGTCTCAGCGCCCCATCGCCGCACTTGCGTCCCCTTCCGATTCGAACGATACTCATTCGGGTTTGACGGCTCCTGGGTTGATGGGCGCGGACAACCATCACTCGCAGAGCCTTCGTCCTTTGAGTTTCAACTAAGCGTTGGGCTCCACGTGTTGCTGAGAGGCGCGGACCGTGGGGTCGGGATTACGGATGATGGAGTCAAGGATGATGCACGCCGCAAGGAGTTCCCACTGTGCACACGCACTGTCGGTTGAGGAGGCGTCACCAATGACACCTCCGCCGAACTACGGAACGGAGTCGGACGCACACGTGCCCAAGCCTGCGCTCGGCCTGAAGTTCGGCGTAAGTGACGGGTTTACCCACGAGGTTCGGCGCAGGGTGGATGGGTATTTTGAGAGCACGGGAAAGGCGCGGCGCGACTGCCCGCAGATGTACGTGAAGACCACGCTGGTTTTGACTTGGTTCGCCGCGTCCTATGCCCTGCTGGTATTCGGCACGGGCGCGTGGTGGGTGGCCGTTCCGCTGGCGATTTCATTGGGTTTGTCGATGGCGGCCGTCGGATTCAACATCCAGCATGACGGCGGGCACCACGCGTATTCGGACCGCCGATGGATCAACAAGCTGACCGCCCTTACGCTCGATCTTCTGGGCGGTAGTTCGTACGTTTGGGCTCGGAAGCATAACTCGATCCATCACAGCTTCTCCAACATCACGGGTCATGACGACGACATCAACCTCGGCTTCATCGGTCGGCTGTCGCCGCATCAAAAGCGCTTGAGATTCCACCGGCTGCAGCACGTCTATCTGTGGGCTCTCTACGGGTTTCTTCCGATCAAGTGGCAGGCCTTTGACGACTTCCACAACGTGGTCACGGGGCGAATCGGCGGGCATCGCTTCCCCCGGCCGAAAGGGTGGGACCTGGTGACCTTCCTGGCCGGTAAAGCGGTCTTTTTCTCCCTGGCACTCGCGATCCCGTTGCTGCTGCACCCCCTATGGATCGTGTTGGCGTTTTACGCGGCGGTGACCTATGTGCAGGGGGTGGTGCTCAGCGTCGTGTTCCAGTTGGCACACTGCGTGGAGGAAGCCGAGTTTCCGTTGCCGCGAGAAGACACGGGGCGGATGGAAAGCGCGTGGGCCGTCCACCAGGTCCAAACCACCGTTGATTTTGCCCGCCGGAATCGGCTGTTGACCTGGTACGTCGGAGGTCTGAATTTCCAGATCGAGCACCACCTGTTTCCACAAATCTGTCACGTCCGTTACGCCGCGCTGGCGCCGATCGTGGAGGAGACGTGCGTGAAGTACGGGCTGAAGTACGCGGCACATCCGACTTTCCGGGCGGGTGTCGCGTCGCACTTCCGCTGGCTGCGGCGGATGGGGATGGCAGCGCCCGCGAACCCATCGCACGCCTGCGAGCGCCGCCGCGTGGGTAACGCGCCGCGGGAATAAACCGAGGACTAGCTAGAAACTGGGGGCAATTGTGGTTGGCGATTCCAAGACCAATCGTGTAAGATACGAGGGTCATGACGAAACTGGAGTCCATTCTGGAGCAAGCCAGCAACCTCACGCCGTTGGAGCGAGAACACCTCGTCCGTCTCTTGTCCGCCAGTGGATTAGGGCAGGGTCATGGCGATGATGCGGGCGTCGGCCGGCGGGGACTCGTCGCGTGGACGCACTCGACGCAGGCTGAGGACTGGTCCGCGTTCTACCCGGCGTCACTTCGAAACGGCCGACGGGCGCGCCCGTGATGCGAGGTGAGGTCTGGTGGGCTGAGCTCGCTGGAGACGCCGGCTTTCGGCCGGTCGTACTCGTTTCCCGCGCCGATGGGCTGGAAAGACGGCACAACATCACCATCGCCGAAGTCACGCGGGTGGTCCGCTCGTTGCCTTGCGAAGTGCCGCTGGGCGTGGCGGATGGGATGCCGGTCCCATGCGTCGCCAACACCGACAATCTACATACGATTCCGAAAGAGCAACTTCGACAGAGAATTACCACCCTCTCCGGTGAGCGCCTCTTCGCGCTGGATCAGGCTCTGCGGTTTTCTTTGGGGCTGGAATAGGTGACAGGCGACCGTTTGGCCGATTCGAGTTGGCCCCTTGCGCCGAGAGCAGAGCGCATGAGCATGGGGCTTTTCAGCGACGTGAGCTCGATTCACTCAGGTCCGATGGCGACGCGCCATAGCCCGCTCGCGAAGACGCCTTGCGTGATCGAGACCATGGCGTTGGAGATTGTTGGTGAGGCCGCGCGATTGCTTGTGGCGCACGAGGGGCTTAGTGTCACTGATACGTCCGCAGCGATCATGACAGGGCTATCGAACGCGCGCGACGAGCGCAGCCCGCCTTGAGCGCTGGCTCGTGCTCCGCAAGTTTCTACCTTAGTGGACGTTCGTGCTGTGGGTGGGCGGCGGGGAGAGGAGAGATTGGCCCTCACCCCTGGCCCCTCTCCCGGGGGAGAGGGGGAGGTCATGCGTCGTCGAAGACGGAGAAGCCCTTGGCGAGAAGATCCTGGATGTCGATCAGGCCGACGACGCGATCCTGATCGTCGACCACGGGCAGCTCGTCGATGGCGTACTTGCGCATCAGTTCGAGGGCGTCATTCACGCGGGCGTCCATGCCGATGTGCTTGGGGGAGCGGGTCATTACTCCGCTAACGGGCGAATCGGCGGAGCGGCGTGGGGATTTGAAGAGCCGGAAGAAATCGCCGTGGGTGATGATCCCGACGAGCTTGTTGCTCTTGTCCACAATGGCGGCAGCGCCCGCGCGGCGCGGGGCGGCAAGGATCGCTTCGTAGCAGGCGCCGAGGGTGGCCGTCTCGGGGACGACCGGGCAATGCGGGCCGGTGCGCATGATCTCCGAGGCGCGCATGAGGAAGCGGCCCAAGGCCCCGCCGGGATGGTAGCTGGCATATTGCTCGGGCTGGACGGCCTTTTGCTCCATGACGGTGAGCGCCAGGGCATCGCCGAGGGCGAGCATGGCGGCCGTGGAGGAACTCGGCGCAAGACCGAGCGGGCAGGCCTCCGCAGTCTGTCCGATGTCGAGAACAAAGTCGGCGTGGTCGGCGGCCGCGGAGTCGATCTTGCCGGTCAGCAGGATGACCGTGCACCCCAGCCCCTTGAGCCGGGGGAGCAGTTCGACGAGTTCCGAGGCGCCGCTCTTGGTCAAAGCGACCACGACATCGTCGGCATGGACCATTCCCAGATCGCCGTGAAGGGCATCAACGGGATGAAGGAAATACGCGGGCGTGCCGGTGCTGGCGAACGTCGCTTGGATCTTATTGCCGACGAGCCCAGCCTTGCCCATGCCGGTGACGCACACCCGACCTTTGCAGCGAAGGAGGGATTCCACCGCGCCGACGAAGGCCTCGCCCAAGCGCTCACGGGCGTCGCTAATCGCCGCCGCCTCCGCATCGAGCACCGCTCGACCGCGAGCGACGATTGTCCCGCGGGGCTGCGATTTCGCGCCTGTTCTCGGGACCGCGGCTTCAGCGGCGTTCAGGGTGTTCTTCATCGCTGGAGGGTATTATGGAAGAAAGCGAAGCATCCGACAATGGACGTGGTCCGTGGCGGTGTCGCCCCGTCCCGAATGGCGTGAGTGCAAGGCCGATCAGGCCTACGGCGATCCACGAGAGGTTCACCGCCCCCACGGCCCCGCAAGCGGCCGGACGGCCGATGGGAATAGGTGCTGCTGACGGGTCATCGTCCACAGGCTCGCAACCATCCTCCCCGACCTCCGCACCTGCGGGCGTCTGGGGACATGAATCGTCCTCATCCACCACGCCATCGCCGTCGCCGTCATTTTCCTCATCGTCGACCGTGGGAGCAGGCAGAGGAGGCTCCGGCTCCTGTGCGCAGCCGCTCTCGTCGACCACCACCCCCGGCGCCGTTTCCAGACACTCGTCCATCTCGTCCGCGACGCCGTCGGCATCAAGGTCAACCGCGATCGGATCCGGGGCTTCCGCTTCGAGTGGGCAACCGTTTTCATCGACCTCAACGTCGGGCGGCGTATTCGCACATTCATCGGATTCATCGGCGATGCCGTCCCCATCATCATCGACGACCGCAGGAGGAGAAGGGGTCGGCGCTCCACCTGCGTCCCCGGTCCCGCCCCCGGACGTACCGCCCGCGACGGAGAGCGTGAAGGGGCTGCCGGGCGCGGTATCGACGACCTCGAATCCTAGTGCGAACGTTTCCGGCACGACCTCGATCAGTATGTCACCACCCTGAAAGCCGGGTGGGACGGAAAGGTCGATGCGGACGAGGACGCCGGTCTCAAAGACAAAGGGGTTTCCATCGGCATCAAGTGCCGTTAGGGCGTCGAAGTGAATATCGACGTCGTTCGATGGGAAAGGGGGCGTGTACGACGCCGCCGTAATACGGTACGCTGGGTCGGCCAGCAATTCGGAAATAGCGGGAATGCTGTAGTCTTCGCCCTCGCCTGTGCTGAACGCGGTTGGGTCCAGGTCATAGGATGCATAGAACAAGCCCGGCGCCGAGAATGTGACGTCGAAGACGAACGAGTCGTGCTGGGTCCCGGGCGGGCCCGTCAACAGGAGCAGCAGCGTGATGGAGTCGCCCGGCGAAACAACCGCCCTATCGGGCGTAGCATCGCCGTCCGTGATCTCGAGCATATAATCCCCTCGGGTCATGCTCGAACCTGCAGCGAAGATTGTGAATACGCCAAACAACGAGCTTGCATGGCCTTGGCTCATTTGACCGCTCCTTTGAACTGCGTCGATTTCGCGATGATCTGGGGTACCGTTTATAGGAGCGGTTGGGTACTGAATTCAAATCCCAGAAGCTTCTCGGGCGTTCTTCGGAAAGCTATGCCTACGGCGTGCCCGTGGGCCGCGTTTTATCGCCCGGAACGACCGAGTCGCGCGGCCCCGAGATACGGCGGCTTTCGGCAGCCAGCGAACCTTTGGATCTTTCACGAAGTCGCTGCAGGAAACCGTCGGCGGCCTCCTCGGAGACATGCGGCAGGACGAGAACGACCAGACCAATAGGCGACGAGTCGGCGGCACGAGAAGCCAGCAGCCGGATCACTGCATCCTCGTCCAAAAGCTTGCCCTGGTAGCGCACGGAACGCTCATCGACCAGCTCTACCTCGAGAGTCGGTCGCTTGGTGCTGCGAATGAGCAGCGTACACTTCGTGCCCTTGGGCGGAATCGCGTCCGTCTTGGCGACGAGCCAAAGCTGTTCGTTGTCGGCGCTGTGCAGGGCGGGCAGGGCGATGAGGGCGGCCTCAAAATCGACGAGGCACATTACCGTTCCCTCGATGTCGGCCACGAAGCGCCCGTCGGGCAGGGTGTAGGAGCCGGCGAAGACAAAGGGGAGCTGCAGCTCCAGAGCCTGCGGCTTGGCGGTCGTCAGCCAGTCGGCGAGCGATACAAGACCTCGCCTGCCTTGGTCATCGGTGTAACGCACGCGGATGTCCAGCTGCTCGCCGGTTGGGGGGTCGAAGCGGTTCTCCTTTTCGTTGAAGCGCACGGGCGAACCGGGGGTGAGGCCGGTCAGGCCCATCGCTTGGAAGACGTGCGTGGGGCGGGCGGCGACTCGGAGGATGCTCTCGTGCTCTTTCGTGTTGGGGCTGCACGCGAACAACTCGAGCGGGCCCTCGCGCATGACCACTTCGGCGTCGAGCTCGACAGTGAGGTTGGGCCAGTCGATGCGCACGCCGGGAGCGAAATCGCGAGCCGGCTCGCCGCAAGCCACGGAGCCACGGAGCCACGAAGCCACGAAGAACAAGAGGCAGGAAGGCAGGAAGGCACGAAGGCACACAGGCCCGAAAGGGGCGCCGAGGCGCTGATCGCTCATGACACCAATATAGCTCGGGCCAGCGGTTACACCGCGCTACGAGCCTGGGGCGAAGGCGGGGAAGGCGAGTTCTTCCTGTTCCGACTGAATCAGGATTTTGGGCTTGATGAGGATCAGGAGGGTCTGCTCGTCCTTGACCATGGAGCGGGAGGAGTAGGCCCGCTTGAGGATCGGAATCTTGGACAGAATGGGCACGCCGGCCTCGACCTCGGTCTCGCTGGCGAGTTTCTGTCCGCCGATGAGCAGGGTGCCGCCGTCGGGCACGGAAACCGTGGTTTGCACGCGCTGGCTCGAGAGGGTCGGTGTTTGAATGAAGGCCGGCAGAGCCGTACCGCCGGCGCCGATACCGCCGCCCGCGGCGCCGCCGCTAAAGGGGAACGTCTGGAGGTCGAGCAAACGGGTCACGCCCGGGCGGACGGTCATGGTGACGTAACGCTTGTCGGCGGTAACGGTGGCGTTTACGTCGAGGACCGCGCCGGAGTCGATGGTGCCGATGACGGGGGCTACAGCGACGGCGCCTGCGGCCGCGGCGGGGGTCAGCGAGCTTACGAAGTTCTGTTGGATGGTCACGGCGACCCAGGATCGCTGCCCGTTAAAGAGAACAAGTCGCGGGGCAGTGAGAACCGAAGTCCGGGAGTCCGCCTGCGTGGCGCGAAGGAGGAAATCCACCTGGATGTTATCGAGGAAGCTGCCGAAGACGCTGAGGGCGGGCCCGATGGTCTGGCCCGCGAAGCTGCCCGGCACGTCGCTACCCAGGGTGGAGGGGTCGGTGAACTGCGAGATCCGATTGATCAAGGGGACGGGAGTGCTTTGGCTTCCGCTGCCGCCTTGTCGCTGGGGAACGAGGTACGGCTGGGTAAAGGGCTGAGCGATGCTGCCGTCAGCGGGTGTGGTGGTGTTGGCCTGTCCGATGGCAGGCGTGTTCGGGGTAAAGCCAAGGCGGGAGAAGGAGCGGGGCAGCAATAGAGGATTCCCGAATACGGGGTCGGTGAGCGGTCCGCCGGCACCGGGGATGTAGTCGTAACCGGCGTTGCCGGCGTTGAGGATGAGGTCGATGTCCAAGCCGAGCTCTTCCAGGTAGTGGCTGGAGACGGTGATGAAGCGTGCCTCGACGGCGATCTGGATGGCGCGCTGTTCGCGAAGCTTGCCCAGCAGATTACCGATCTGCTGCTGGGCTGAGGAGTTCTGAGTAATGACGACTTGGCCGTTGATTTCGGAGATCGAGCCAATGGATCCGCCCCGGTCGCGCCAGCTATCCGGGGCGATGGTGTCCTGAATGAGGTTGACGATTTCGCGGACACGGGTGGCGAGCTCGGGGTCTTGGTCCTGCTCCTCGTCGTCTTCCTGGCGCTGACGCCAGGGCCGGTCGGCCTCATGGGAGGCAGCGGCCTGGCGCTGGGTGCGGTTGTTGATCTGGGTGAGGTCGGTGAGCGGAGCGTCGCTGAACTGCGGGATCTCCATGAGCAGGTCGTTGATGTCGTAGACCGCGGTGTAGGTTTCCTTGTCGAGGGTCCGTCGCGTGGCGACCTTGACGGCCCCTTCCATGACCTCAAAGCTCACGTTGGCGCCGTTGGGAGAGCCGGCCTGTTCGAGCACCTCAGTGAGGACGCGCTTGAGGCTGATCTCGTTGGGGAGGTTCAAGTCGATGGCGACGTTGCGCTCGACACCGGCGTGCTGCAAGTCGTTCCAGTTCACGATGATGTTGAGGCGGTGGGCGTCGGCGAGCTTCTCCAGAACCTGGTCGAGCGGCTGGCGTTGAAAGTCCACGGGGACGCGCTTGTCGAGGGCCCCGAAGATCTGCTCATCACGTGACCCCCCTGAGCCGCGGCGCTCCTTCCGAACGATGAGTTCGGGCCAGTCCTTGGGGTAGGTGATTTCCATGTGCCAGGGAATCTTCGCCTCTTCCACATCGTGGAGAGCGCCTTGCGTTTTCTCGTAAATCTCGTCCCTGACCTCCCGGCTGCGACGGAAGGCGCGAAGCTCTTCGAGGTCATCCATGGCGAAGCGGGCCGGCTGGTATTTCGGGTCAATGACCGTAACCTGGTGAAGGACGTTGATCGCGGCGTCCAAGTCCCCGTCCTTGCGGTGCTGGCGGGCTTGGTTCATCAGCGCCTCGACTTGGCGGGCGCGGTTTTCGCGATCCAGGCGAAGTCGCTCCTCTCGCTGCCGCTCGATGTCGCGCTGGATTTCGGCGACTTTTCGCTCGTTGTAATCCCGCTCTTCGTTGGTGACGAACTCGGCGAGGGCGTCGACCTCGGCCCGCAGGGCCTCGTATTTTTCGACGGGGTCGGCGAACTGCCTTCCGGCCTCGACGATCTGCCGGGCGCGAATGACCAGCTCGTTGGCCTCGTCGAAACGCAGGTTAGCAACGTGGCTACGAACCTGCACCTCCACGTCGCGATACTCGGCGACGGTGCGCTGCCAGTTGATCTGGTTTTCCCGCTGGATTCTCTCGATCAAGGTCTCGACCTGACCGCCGGCGACATTCTCACGATGCTGGGCGGCGCGCTGGAGCCCTTCGACGGCCTCGGGATAACCGGGCACGAGTGCAATCGCTTCTTGGTACTTACGCTCGGCCTCGGCGTAGCGCCCGCCGCGGACCAGGTCGTCGCCTTCACGAGTCAGTGCTCGGGCGCGCTCGGCTTCGCCGTTCTTCCTAGGGGGCGCTCCCGGCTGGGTCGGCGCAGGCGAGGGTGGCGACTGGCTCGGCTGGACCGCGACTTGCACCGCGGGCGAAGGCGAGGAGGCCTTGAGCTTCCGCTGCATTTCGTTGGCCGTGCGGCGCACGTTGGCCGACGCGTACTCGTTGCCGAGGACGGCGCCGACGAGCCGTTCCGCTTGGGGCCGGTCGTTCTCCGCGAGGGCGGTCTCTGCGTCTTCGAGATCGCGGATGGCCTTCTCTGACATAGTGATCGCCACCTGCGCGCGGTTGAGATAATCATCTCGAGTGGCTTGCTGCTTGGCGCTCAACTTGGCGCGGTCGATGCCGACGAGCAGCTCCTGCGACGCCACGTAGTCGCCGTCGGTGAAGAGTTTGATTGCGCGTTCGAGGACGGCTCCCTCGTCTTGCGCCGCAGCGGGGGAAGTAGACAGGCACGCGGCGAACACAGTCGCTAGCGCGGCCGCCGATCGGAGCAACGGCATTCTAGGCAAGGGAGGTCCTCCTCAACGAGGGCCAGTCCCGACGTATCGGGAGTTGGCAGCGTTCGCGGCATCAAGCTGTAGTTACAGCGGTCGTCCGCTGTGACCCCCAGCCGAGGACGGCTGGGCCACACACCTACCAGAGTGCTATCGCCCGGCGCGCCGCCGGGGCTCCTGCGGTCTTCGGCGCCAACGAACCGCTGGGAGGCCGGATTGTAGGGCTGGCTTGCACAGGCTGCAAGCCGGTCCTCGAGCGCCGCCAGGCACCTTACGGCTTGGGCTTGGTGGGCGTCCACACCGTCATACGCTTCGCGGGGTCCATCTTGTCGACTGCCACGAAGCGCTCGTGTAGCCGACCCTGCGAGTCCATGAACACCACCGAGGTGGTGGCGGACGGCTTGTCGGCGAACCTCACGCCCTTGGGGGTCGCGCCCTGCTTTCGCTCCCGGATGGGGCGCTCAAAGTCGATGTCCACGACGGTGGCGTCGGCGGTAAACTCGATCTCCGGCCGGTCGAGTTGGGTCGGGTCGTCGAGGGCCGGGGCCGGGTTCCGCCGCTTGTCGCGAAGGGTGTTTCCAATGCCGGCCTTGATGCGGCCTTCGGGCTTGAGCCACACGCCCATATACCATTGGAAGAACTCCACGCTGATTTCCTGGTCCTTGGCGTCCTCGCTGGTCACGAAGAATAATGCCGCCGGCTCGATGGTCACCGGATCGGAGGGCTCCGACCACTCGCTCTCGACGAACAGGACGGCGGCGTCCTCCGGGTTGCTGAACTTGGTCGGGGCGCCGGCCAGGACGTTGTAGACGCGAAAACGAATTCGATATTGGTAGGTCGCGCCGTTCTCAATGCTCCCGACGGCCGCATCGTGGGCCCAGACTTGCTGGATGGGTAGTTTCTCGCGCTTCGCCACACCGGCTGCGGCTTGTTGCCCCGCAGGCTTCAGTTCACCCATCGCTTCCTTGCGCTTGATATCCTTCTCAAGTTGCGCAGCTTCGGCCTTTAACTTCTCGGCCCGGGCCTTTTCTGTGGCGCTCGCCGTTCGGTCCAGAATGATTTCCGCGCACATATTCTGTACGCGGATGGCGTCGTTGACCGACTCGTTCTTCCTGGCTTGTTCAAGGAGCTTTTGAGCGTCGTCCATGTTCTTGGCGCGCTGTTGTTCGGGAGTCAGCTCCTTCGCAGGCGCCTTGACGGCCGCCGCCCCGGAGAGCCCGTAGCGATCGAGCGGGTCCGGGTTGGGCGCCTCGTTGGGGAACTGCAACTCATCGTCCTGCTTCTGCACATCGCGGTAGGCGGTAATGACCGGCATTGCCCAACGGGTCGGAGGCTTCATCTCCGGCGGCATCGGGCGGAGGATTTCGAGCTGTACCTTGGGGGCGGCGATGCCGTGGAAGAACTCTTCGATCTGTTTGAGCAGGTCTTTGTCGACGGTCAGTTTTCCGCCCTCGTCGACAAGGACAATGTGCGGCTCGGGAGGAAGCTTGAAGGCCGGGGAGCAATTGACATCCCCCCAATCACCCTCGGACCAGCCCCCGTCCGGGCGGCGCTGGCGGCGCTGCACGTGCAGCGGTCCGAGGACCACATCCTCGCCCTTGGGTCCGTATTCGCTCTTTTGGGCTTCGCGGCGGGCCTTCATGTCGAAGATTGCGGACACCGAGACCCAGTCCGAGTCCACCAGTTTCTGGCCGGCGGTGATCAGCGTGCTTCGACCATGGGAAATCACGGGCTTGGCCGGGGGTTGGACCTTTACGAGCGTAGCCTGCCCGCCCATGGGGCCAGCACGATCAATGATGGGTACCTCCGGGGCGAGGGCCACGGCCACGGGCAGAGGTCGAGGTTCCAGGGGCTTGAGGGCGGCCGCGAAGTCGTCTTGCAGCGGTTCGGGAATGGCGGCGGCGGGTCGTGCGGTCTTGAGCCGGCTGGCGACGTCAGCAGCCTTTTGAGCGACCTTCTGATCGATCGTGCCCGGAGTGACACGCTCGCCGCCGAGTTCCAGAGAATTCGGCGTGGTCACGACGTATCGGGCAATCACGGCGATGAGGGCCAAGCCGGCAAGGCCGAGAATCGCCTTCTCGACGTGGCGTTCGATGGGGTTGACGAGCTGTTTGGCCATGCGGTCTCCCTAAGACCAAGATTCGAGGTTCAAAGTTCGAACAGTGAGCAGATGTTTCGCTTCGCCCAGCATGGCACGCTCACTCTTCCTCGGCCTCATCCTTACCTTTGCGCTCCGGACACTTGATCTCGTACTTTTCGCATACTTCGTCCGGCATCCACTGGCGGAACGTCTCGCCGAGCATGACGGTCTCGAAATCGAGCACCACGTTGACCGCGGGCTCGGGGCCGTAAATCTTGCCCTGCATGTTCTTGTTGGGTGGGACGGCCTTGTAGGAAGCGCGGACCAACGTGTGGAAGCTGTTGCTCGTAAGCCGTTGGACGAGCAGGGGGATGTCGCGCTGGTCCATCACGAGCTTGGTGGTGAACTGCAGTACGTCGAAGGAGTCGCCGGAAGACGTGCCCGTGAAAACACTTTCCGCAGTGCCTGGCACGAGGGCGGGATTGTATCCGCCCGGCTGGGCGGGAGCGTAGAGATCGCCTTCCTTGGGGACGTATTCGGTGGAAATGCGGATGGAGATGACTTCCTTAACCGGCATCATTCCGACCCATGAGTCCTGGCCGGCGGCTCGGGCGGCGTCAACAGCTTGCTGGTTGATGGCGTTGATCGCGTCGACCACGTCCTTCTGAATCCAGTAGGTGAGTTGGGCGCGCCAGCAATCAACGGCGTCGGGCGGTTCGAGTGTGCTGGTGTCTTTCATCGCCATGGTGAACTCGAGGCTCGCCACCTTGTCGGGCGGTTTATCTTCGAAGAAGTTGACGGCATAACAGTAGACTCGTTGCGCCGCCGCGACCGAGGCTCTTGCCAGAGAGTCGGTGCGAGCGCCCGCCTTGGTGAGCACGTCGGCGGGGGTACGTGCCGGTCCTGCGGCGGCCGGATCGGCGCCGAACTGCCTTTCCGAGGCCAGTTCCGTATCGATCCTGTCCTTCATGCGTTCGACGTCCACGGGGCTGGGCGGGCCGCCTGATCGCAAGGAGTCGAACACGGCGCGCATCGCCTCGTTATATTTATTGCGGAACTCGACCCGTTTTTCCCGGGGGCCCTGGGGAAACACCCCTTCGAGAAGCGGTTGGTGGTGATAGAGCTGTGCGGCGCGATCCAGGACTTTCCTGCGGTCGGCGAGAATCGCGTCAATACGCCGTTTTTCGGCGTCGATGTTTTGCTGATTGACGGGCTTGAGGGTCTCCAGGTTCTTGTAGACCCCAGCCGCGGCCTCGAGATCGGTCTTTACCTTGGGCATGGCCCGCAGGCCGGTGGCACCCAGGAGCACCCCCGCGCCGGCACCGACGCCGCATAGAATGAGAAAAAGGTGCCTCTTCAGGAAGTCCATCGGTTCTCCTGCGTGCCGCCACTCACCGGCGCCCCTCGCCGGTGGGCAGCCGGGGGGACGGCTCTCCTGCTAGGGTTGTCCCTTCGGTTTCGTGCCGGGTTTGGGCGGCGGCGGCGCGGCTTTGCCACCCTTGGGCGGTGGCGGCGCCTCCTTCTTTTCGCCGGCACCGGCGAAGTCATCGAGGATGACGTCGGCCCAAACCTCGAAACGCCAGTCGCCATCGGTAGGCTCGTTGGTGATCAGGTCCATCCGTTCCGGACTCGTCGCAACGACGACGGGGGACTGCGCTCCCGTTGGCGGCTTGACGTTGCCGCGACTGGTGGCCGGCCGCGCGGCGCCCGGCTTCGGAGTCGTGGGTCCCGCATCCAGCTTTCCGCCTTCGACGAGGGCGAGATTGTCTACATAGAAGCCCGTTCCGGGCTTGCGCCCGTTTTTCCGCAGCACATCCATGAAGTTCTCCTTGATGAACTTCATGCCCCCCTCGTTCGGTGTGGTGCATGAAATCTTGAGCAGGATGCCCGGCAATTCGGCGCCGACATCCCGGTCGTGGGAGTTGATGGGCGGCTCGACCTCGATGCGACTCTCCCAGTTGAATTGCCGCAGGTCGGGGTCGTAGAGCATATCGAGCGATTCGATGAAGACCTGTTTGCGCTGCGCCCGAGGTGGCGCGCTGGCGATAGCGGCCTGGACTTCGGCGGGCGTTGAGGCGCTGCCGATGGAGCCATCCGGTTTGGGCACAGACGAGTGTACCAAGCCGAGGATATCGAGGATCACGCCTTTATGTCCCTGTAGCTCGATGAGTTTTTCGGTGTCGGCGCGTTCGGTTTGTCCCTGGCCGCTGAGCGTTCCAAGCTGTTTATTCAGTGCATTGGCGGCGAGAACGAGAGCGACGCCCTGCTGGCGCTCGGATAGCGAGGCGGGCGGACCGTTCTCGATGATCTGCGACGCCTGTGCATCGCTCACGTTGACCGGCTCGGCACCGGCGGCGAGAGCCCGCGAGTCGCTTGCCTGTCGGAACCAGATCAGCCCGCCGGCGAGCACCAAGCAGGCCGCGGCGGCGGCAAACGCGGGGCGCTTCTTGCGCCACACGACCTGTTTGGCGATCTCCGTAGGCAGCAGGTTGCTGGTGACCTTGGTTAACTCGAGCCCCTGCAGGGCCAGGCCGTAGGCGACGGCGTAGCCGAGAATCTGCTCACGGAAGGAGTCTTGACTGGTGATCGACGAGGGCACGGCGTTCTTGAAGGACTCCGGTTTGTCCACGGGCATACCCAGGTTTTGCTGTAGATATTTTTGCAAACCGGGCAACAGGAAGGCGTTTCCGAGGCAGACGACCTTTTCCACTTTCGTGTCACGACGGTTCGTAGAGTAGTAGCCGATGGAGCGCTGCAGCTCTTGGACCAGATCGGCGAAGATCGGTCGCATGGCCTGGAAGATCTGTCGCGCATATTTGCTCGTCACCGCCGTGCGCTTGAGGTTCTCCGCCTTGGCGAAGGAGAGTTTGAACGACTTGACCAGCGCCTCGGTGAAGCTATTCCCTCCGATGGCCACGGTCCGCGTCCAGAGACTGTCGGGCGTAGCAATGATCAAATCCGTGTTCTCTGCGCCGACGTCGAGAAGGATCGTGGTTTCCTTGGCGAGCAGGGCGTCGAAATGGGCCATGTTGTAGGCCGCCAGGGGGCCGGATTGAACGGCGATGGGCTCGATTCCGGCCTGCTCAAAGTGCAGCAAGTGTTCGCGGATCAACTCGCGTTTCATCGCGAAGATGCCCACTTCGACATCGGGCAGGCCTTCCTGCTGGAAGGTGTGGTAGTCCCAGATCACCTCGTCCATGTCGAAGGGGATTTGCTGCTCGGCCTCGTAGCGGACGATGTCGGGGATGCGCTTGGGTTGCACGGGCGGAAGCTTGGTGAAGCGAGCGAGGGTGTGCTGACCGGGAACACTGACCACCACCTGATCTTTCGAGAGATCGTTGTGCGAAAGGAACCGTTCCAAGGCAGCGCCGATCAAAGCATGTCGGTCCGCATCAGGCTGAGAGAGAATCTTGGCGTGCTCGATGTATTCATGGGCGACCACTTCGACTTTGCCGTCGGCGCCGGGACGGAGTTTGACGGCTTTGAGGGCGCAACGCCCGACATCAATGCCCCAGACGGATTGTGGGCTGGCCATGGACTACCGCTCCTCGTCTTTCCACTCGCGCCGCGCTCGGCTAACGTCCTCGTTCATGGTCGGCAAGTATGCGTTCACCACGCTGGGCTGTAAAGTCAATCAGTACGAATCGCAGGCGCTTCGGGAAGTCCTCGAATCCCTCGGGTTACGCCCGGCGCGGGCCGGCGAAACCGCGGACATCGCGGTGGTGAACACCTGCGCCGTGACCGCGGAAGCCGTTCGCAAGAACCGACACGTCATTCGCAAAGCCTCGCGCGGTGGTCAAACACCCGTGGTCGTTGTTGGTTGCGGCGCGGCTGCTGATGCGCAGCAGCTTGGCCGGTTGGCCGGCGTCGCGGCCGTTTGGGGTCACGACGCGGATGTCGGCATCGAGCTAGGGAAGCTTCTTGACCAACGCGACACCTCCGCGCCGTTCGGCAACGGGCCGGTGGAGCAACGCTCGGTCAGCGCTTCAATCCCGATTTCGGACGCCGGCGGGGAAAACGGATGGATAAAGCCGGTCGCCTCGGCTACCCGCACTCGTGTCGGCAGCGGGTCGCCTTTCGCGTCTGAAGCGATTGTTTCCCTTCCCTTACCGGTTGTCAAGACGTAGGAGACATTAGTGGGGCGAATCGAGTCGTTCGCCGGGCACCAGCGGGCGTTCCTGAAGGTCCAGGACGGGTGTGACGCACACTGCACCTACTGCATCATCCCGCGGCTGCGGAGTCGGCTGCGATCGAAGCCTGTCGAGGTCGCCGTCGCGGAGGCCAGGGGCCTGGTCCGGGCCGGGCATCGCGAGATCGTCCTGACCGGCATCTTCCTGGGAGCGTACGGCCGGACCACAGCGATTCGTCGGCGGTTTCCCCCGGGTCGCTCGCCCCTTGCCGTCTTGGTGGAGGCCTTGGCAGAAGTTGAGGGGCTCGAACGGCTTCGTCTGTCGAGCCTCGAACCGGGTGACGTAGACGGCGACTTGCTCGAAGTGCTCGCCGGTCATCCGACCTGCGTGCCCCATCTGCACCTGCCCTTGCAGTCGGGCAGCGCCGCCATCCTGCGGCGGATGAACCGTCAGTACTCGCGGGATGCGTTTGGGAGGATGGTCGAGCGGGTGCGCGCCGCACTGGACCGACCATCCATTACCACCGACATCATCGTGGGGTTCCCCGGGGAAACAGAAGCCGACTTCGGGGCTACGCTGGAGATTGCCCGCTTCGCGGAGTTCTGCAAGATCCATGCTTTTCGATTCAGTCCCCGCGAGGGAACGGCCGCGGCGCGCTGGGAGAGAGAATTCGTTCCGTCAGCGATCGTCGCGGAGCGGATGGCGCGGCTCGCCGAAGTTGAGGGCGAGGCTTCGCTCGCCTATCGGCGCAGACTATTGGGGCTCACGGAGCGTGTCATTGTCGAACCACAGCGCCGGAACTTCGTTCAGGGGCGCCTTCGGCACGGGTGCAGCGACCGATACTTTTCGATTCACTTCGAGGCGAGTGATGTACGCACCGGCGACCTTGTTCGCGTGCGCATCGATCGCGTCACGGCGACCCGAACGCACGGCACACACATCCCGCCGCGCGGTACAATCCCCTTGCGAATCCTGTCGCCGATGGGCGCGAGGGATGGTGATTCGTGAGCGGATACGGGTCGGGCTTAGAACCGGTTTCATAACCTCCTGAATGAAGGGATTTCCGAAGAATTCGCGCCACCCTTGAATGGCGCGAAGCTTGAATCGTTGTTCTACTGGCTGTCGAATGGAGGTGTTCGATGGCCA
>Ga0187893_10002952_pt1 | contig 35822 bp, 34 predicted proteins | sample MA1701074metaG_FD_139574 | JGI IMG/M metagenome (GOLD analysis project Ga0187893, IMG submission 139574) | White microbial mat communities from a basaltic lava cave in the Kipuka Kanohina Cave System on the Island of Hawaii, USA - MA170107-4 metaG ...
GCCTCAAGTTCGGGCATTGACAGGTGCGCGCCCTCCGAGTACCGTGCCTGTCATGCGCATCGAGGTACACGACAACCAGGTCGAGTCCGCGCTCAAGACCATGAAGAAGCTCATGCTCAAGGATGGGCTCTTCAAGGAGATGAAGAAGCGCGCGTATTACGAGAAGCCGTCCGTCAAGCGGAAGCGCAAGCAGGCCGAGGCGCGGAAGAAGCGCCGCAAGGCCATGAAGCGCGCCGAATCGGACGACTGAGCCCCGTCCCGGGCCCCCAGGCCCGGTCCCTCCTCGATTTCTCGGCCTCAGCCATCAGCCTGAGTGACTCCAGCGCGGGTGTCCCTTGCCAGCCAGCGGCTCTGCCTCGCCTTTGCGACCATGCTCCTGGTGGCGGGAATCACGAATACTTTCCCGGTCTTCGACCGTGTCCCTGCTCTGGCTCGGGGGGCCGGACCTGGCCTTCGCTAGCCCCTCCGGCGGCTGCATGGCCGGGCGCGGCGATCGGCCCCTGGCTCTCCAGCCTCCTCCTCGACCGCACCGGCTCCCACCTCGTCATCTACCTCTGGGCCCTAGGCAGCGCCCTCACCGGCCGCACCGCGCCCTCAGCGTCTTCTGCCTCACAACCCGCTCAGCCGGCGCCAGACACATCTAGTCAACGGTCAACTGTCCACGCGTCCGCGGGGCGCGGGGCCGGGGGGTGGCAGGGGGCGGCCGGCACCAGCCCAGATTGGGAACTCCTGATCGGGCTGCCGAAGGGGAAGCGCACCGTGGTCAGAGGCCGCTCCCCTGCCACCCCCCGGCCCCGCGCCCCGCGGCCGCTACCCGACCTTCGATGCGAGCGTCGCGTACCTGTCGAGGAGCGGGAGCACCTGGTCGCGGCTGGCCGGCGGCAGGCCGAAGATGGCGCGGGTGATGCCCTGGTCACGGAGCCCGGCCAGGCGCGTCTCGTCGGTCGGCGCGCCGAAGATGGACACGGTGACCGCGCCCGGATCGCCCCCCGCCTTCTCGGTGCGTGCCCGCAGATCGGCGATGGTCTCCGCGATGGGCTCGCTGTAGGAGCGCCCGCCGATCGGCAGCCAGTGGCCGCCGAAGTCGGCGGCGCGCTGGCGCGCGTGGGGCCCGGCGCCGCCCATCAGGATCGGCGGGTGGGGCTTCTGGACCGGCTTCGGATAGGACCACAGCTTGTCGAAGCTGACGAACTTGCCGTGATACTCGGCATCGTCCTTGGTCCAGATCTCCTGCATCGCGGCGATGCGCTCGCGCAGGACCTTCCAGCGGCTCGCGAAGTCGGTGCCGTGATGCGCCATCTCCTCCGCGTTCCAGCCGCCGCCGATGCCGAAGAGCACCCGGCCGCGCGAGAAATGGTCGAGGCTGGCGACTTCCTTCGCGAGGGTGATCGGGTCGCGCTCGATCACGAGGCAGATGCCCGTGCCGAGCTTGAGCTTGGTCGTCACCGCCGCCGCGACGGCCAGGGACACGAACGGATCCAGGGTGTGCCAGTACTCGCGCGGCAGGTCGGCGCCACCCGGCCAGGGGCTCTTGCGACTGGCCGGGATATGGGTGTGCTCGGGCACGAACAGCGACTCGAAGCCGCGGGCTTCGGTCTCGCGCGCGAGGTCGTCGATGCGGATCGCGTAATCGGTGGAAAACTGGAACACGCCGTATTTCATGGCTGGTCCGCCTCCTGGGGAGAATCGGGGGGAAGCATCATCGCTTCATGCCGGTCCCGTCCGGGCACGGTGTTACCATGAATCCGCGGTCAACGCCAACGGAGGGAGGCGCGCATGGCTCTGAGGGTTCGCACAACGCTCGTCACGCTCGCGATCTCGTCGGTCGTCGGGCTCGGCCCCGCGGCCGCGGCCGACCGCTCGGGCGTGGACGGGGCCACCCGGCAGGTGGAGCGCGGCGCCCGTGAGATGGGACAGGGCAAGGTGCTCGAGGGCGCGGGCGAGACCGCCAAGGGCATCGGCAACACCATCGTGGAAGGAGCCAAGTACACCGGGGAGAAGCTCGGAGAAGCGGGCAAGGCCGCGGGACCGACCGCGAAGACGGCGTGGGACCGGACCAAGGAAGGCGCCGTCGCCTTCGGCACGAGCGTTCGGGAGTTCTTCAGCACCCTCTTCCAGTAGTTCTCTCCCTCTCCCTTCCCGGGAGAGGCAGGGTGAGGGCGGGAGAGGGGGCTACCGACGCGGGGCCTTCGGCGGCCTGGCGAGATACGCGGCCAGCGCCGCCGACTCGCGCTCCTGGAAGCGCACCGCGATCTGGAGCTGCTCGAGGTACTGCTCGAGCGTCTTGCCTCCGAGCACGATCCGGCGCGACGAGAAGAACTCGCGCACGTCCCGCTCCCATTCCGGGCTGACCAGCGCGGTCACGCCCTCGTACATCCGCCGGTAGGCGCTGCCCGGGTATTGCCGCGCCATCGCCTCCCAGTGGGCCTTGAGGTACTCCCAGGCGAGCCCGCGGCTGTAGACGCCGACCAGCAGCGCGCGCATCAGGAAGGGCGCGTCCTGGCTCCGCACCTCTCCGCTGGTGGTCTTCTCGAGCGTGCGCCGTAGCAGCTCCGGCGGGCGGAAGCCCGCGAGGGCGTAGAGATAGCGCTGCTCCTCCTGCGGCGTGCGCGCGGCCTTGAAGCGCTGGAGGAACTCCTCGTACTCGCTCTCCCCGCCGGCGGCGGCCACGATGGCGATGAGCGCGGGGAGCACGTTGGCGTCGACCGCGGACTCGTCCTCGCGATAGCGCGCGTAGAGGGCGCGGGCACGCTCCTGCGCCTCCGGGTCGTTGCCCAGCGTGCCGAGCGTGCGCAGGAGGTCGCCGCGCAGCTGCCGCTCCAGCTCGTCTTCGCCGGCCTGAGGCTCCCATCCGAGCCGCTCCACCGCTACCTCCACCCGCTGGCGTACCAGCGCTTCGAGGGAGGCCCGCTGATCGTCGGTGATGACCCGGCTCACGTAGCCCCAGGAGCCGATCAGCGCGGTCCACACGTTGCGGTCGGTCTCCTCGGCGAAGCGCGCGGTGAGGTCGAGGTAGTCGGGCCCCGGCATCGCCCCGGCTTGTGCCAGGGCGAAGCAGTCGCTCACCAGGTTGAAGCGCTCGATCGGCGCCAGCTTCTTCAACACCCCCGTCATCTTCTTGAGCAGCGGCGGCGCGTACTGCACCCGGTAGAAGCCGTGCCCACCCGCGTTGACCACGACCCAGTCGGGGGTGGCCGGGAGCGAGACCACCAGGTCCTCGTTGCCCAGGAGCACCGGCTTGTCGACGAAGCCGCGCTTGACCGAGGCGCGCACCCGCACCGGGATTTGCCATCGCTCGCCGGCCGCCCCATCACTCTCCAGATAGGTGAAACGACCCTGGCTCAGCTTGATCCCGCCCCCCTCGGGCGTGACGATCACGAGCGGGTAGCCGGGCCGGAAGATCCACCCGTTCATGACCTCCGGGATCGGGAGGCGGGAGGCGTCGCCGAGGGCCTTCCAGAGATCGGTGGTCTCCGCGTTGCCGAAGCGGTGGCGATCGAGATAGAGCCGCACCCCGTCGCGGAACACCTCGCCGCTCAGGTGCTGCTCGAGCATGCGCAGGACCGACGCCCCCTTCTCGTAGGTGAGGAGGTCGAACATGGCCTCGCAATCGCGCGGGGCCTTGACCTCGAACTCGATGGGGCGCGTGTTGTTGAGCCCGTCCACCGCCATCGCGGCGGCGCGGGAGACCCCGAAGGTGGTCCAGCGCTTCCACTCGGGCTTCCAGCTGTCGACGGCCAGGAGCTCCATGAAGGTGGCGAAGGCCTCGTTGAGCCAGATGCCGTTCCACCAGAGCATGGTCACCAGATCGCCGAACCACATGTGGGCGATCTCGTGGGCCACCACGTCGGCCACCCGCTCGCGCTCCGCATGGGAGGCGGTCGCCTCGTCCACCAGCAGGGCGGTCTCGCGGTAGGTGATGGCGCCCAGGTTCTCCATGGCGCCCGCCGCGAAGTCGGGAATCGCCAGCATGTCGAGCTTGTCGCCCGGATAGGGCAGGCCGTAGTAGCGCTCGAAGAAGTCGAGCGAGAAGGCGCCGATGTCGAGCGCGAAGCGGGTGAGGTGGAGCTTGCCCGGTACGCACCACACCCGGAGCGGCGTCGCCCCCACCATCACCGGCTCGGTCGCCACCAGCTCCCCCACCACGAAGGCGACCAGATACGTGGACATGCGGATGCTGTCGGCGAACGCCACCGCCTTCTTCCCCGAGCCGGTCGGTGTCTCGCTGAGCACGCGCGTGTTCGAGACTGCGGCGAGGCTCTCGGGAATGACCAGGGTGACCCCGAACACCGCCTTCAGGGCCGGCTCGTCCCAGCACGGGAAGCCGCGACGCGCATCGGTGGCCTCGAACTGGGTGGCCGCGATGGTGTGGGAAGCCCCGGCCGCGTCCTTGTAGGTGCTGCGGTAGAAGCCGTGGAGCCGGTCGTTCAGGATTCCGGTGAAGGAGAGCAGGAGCCGATGGTCGCCCGGCGGGATCGGCGTCGGGAAGAGAAGCCGGGCTCGCTCGGCCCCCTCGTCGAGCGAGGCACTCCCCTGCACGACCGCGCCGTCGGCGGTCCGCACGCTCACCGCCTGGACGGCCAGCTCCGCCGCGTTCAGCACGATCTCGGTCACCGGCTCCTTGACCGTGATCGCGACCGTCTCCTCGCCCGAGAAGGTGGCCGCGTCGAGATCGGGCTCGAGGCGGATGTCGTAGCGCGAGGGCACGACGCTGCTCGGCAGGCGATAGTCCGTCGCGTCAGCCATGGCGTGAGCAGGATACCATCGGGCCGCCGCCGACACACTTGACTCCGTCGGAGCCGGGGGCGACACTCGGCGCCGTGCCTCTCACGAGCCTGCGAGATCGGATCACGGTGGTTACCGGGGGCGCCAGCGGCATCGGGCGCGCGCTCTCCTTGCGGTTCGCCCGCGAGGGCGCCGACGTGGTGGTTGGCGATCTGGACGAGGCCGGCATGGCCGAGACGGTGGCGGGCGTCGGCAAGGCCGGCCGGCGCGGGCTCGCGGTGAGGACCGACGTGAGCCGCCGGGGTGACGTGCAGACCCTCGCCGATCGCGCCTTCGAGGAGTTCGGCGGAGTCCACGTGGTCTGCAACAACGCGGGCGTCGCACTCTGGGGCGGGCTCGAATCCGTCACCCACAAGGACTGGGAGTGGGCGATGGGCGTCAACCTGTGGGGGGTCATCCACGGCGTGGAAGCCTTCGTGCCGCGCATGGTCGCCCAGAAGCAGCCCGGTCACGTGGTCAACACCGCGTCCATGGCCGGCCTCATCGCCTCCCAGGGCCTCGGCATCTACAACACCACCAAGTACGCGGTGGTCGGCCTCTCCGAGACGCTCCAGAAAGACCTGCGCGGCTACGACATCGGCGTGTCGGTGCTCTGTCCGATGGGCGTGAACACCGCCATCCGCCAGAGCAACCGCAACCGCCCGGCCGCGCTGCGCAACGAGGAGAAGGCCCGCGAGGGCCGCGCGGTGGAGCTGATCGGCCGCTATCTGCCTCCCGAGCATGTAGCCGATCGCGTGCTGCGCGCCATCTACGCCAACCGCCTCTACGTCATCACCCACGAAGAGGGCCTGACCCCGCTCAAGCGCCGCTTCGAGCGCATGGCCCAGGCCATCGAGGAGTGCAAATGAAGTTCTCGGTCATCGAGGGCTGGGGCAAACTGCCGGACGGCTGGCACTACCAAGAGGTTGCGGGCGTCGCGGTGGACAAGCGGGACCGGGTCTTCGTCTTCACGCGTGGCGAGCACCCGGTCATCGTTTTCGACCGCGACGGCAACTTCCTGCGCTCCTGGGGCGAGGGCTCGATCCGCCGCGCTCACGGCATCACGATCGACGCCGACGAGATGGTGTGGCTCACCGACGATCTGCACCACACCGTGCGCAAGTTCACGCCGGACGGCAAGCTGCTGCTCACCATCGGCGATCCCGACAAGCCGGCGGAGCTGCAGAGCGGCAAGCCCTTCAATCGTCCGACCCACGTGGCGATCTGTCCGAAGAGCGGCTATCTCTTCGTCTCCGACGGCTACGGCAACTCGCGCGTGCACAAGTACGCGCCGGACGGCACCTACGTCATGTCCTGGGGCGAGGCCGGCACCGATCCCGGCCAGTTCAACCTGCCCCACAACCTGGTCACCGACCGCGACGGCCTCGTCTACGTGGCCGACCGGGAGAATCATCGTGTGCAGATCTTCGACGGCAAGGGCGGCTACCAGGGCCAGTGGAACAACCTCCACCGCCCCTGCGGCCTTTTCGTCGACCGCGCCATCAGCGGGCTCTTCTTCGTGGGCGAGCTCGGCTCCGGCATGCCGGTCACCGAGAAGACCCCGAACCTGGGGCCGCGGGTGAGCGTGCTCGACGGCAAGGGCCAGCGGGTGACGCGCTTCGGAGGCCAGTTCGCGAGCGAGAAGGCCGGGGAGTTCATCGCGCCGCACGGCCTCGTGGTAGACTCGCGCGGGGACGTCTACGTGGGAGAGGTCTCCTACACCGGCTACGGCCAGTTCCTCACCCCGCCCCGCGTGCTCCGCTCCTTCCAGAAATTCAAGCGCGCCGACTAGCCCGGATCATTCCCGAGCGATCACGCGCGAGCCGGGCCGGGGCCTGTCGTCGGGGTCGCCCTGCTGGCTCGGCCTCCGTCACCCGCTCGCCGGATTCGCCGCTCTTCGAGCGGCGCACCGGACTCGGGGGTCCCACTCCGGCCGCCCAGCAGGGCGACCCCGACGCCACCCGACCCGTTTCACTGGCGTCGCTCATGAATGATCCGGGCCAGAAGGAATTACTTACTCCGCAGTGGGAAGAAGCGGCCGGTGGCCTTCGCGACTACCTCGTGCGTCTCCCAGTCCTCGATCAACCCTTCGAGGTCGAGGTGCTTGCCTGAGTCGGAAACCGCACGGCCCCGACCCAGGAGCGGGCGCTCGAGCGGCGCGCCCTTCACGTAGCGCACGGTCAGCTCGCCCGTCATGTACATCCGGCCGGTGTGGTGGACGGCCGCCCCGGCCAGCACCTCGTCGAGATAGGCGGCCACGATGCCACCGTGGGCCGCGCCGGGCGGGCCCTCGAAGCGGCGCGGAATCACGATGGGCGAGAGCACCTCACCCTCCGCACCGAAGGTGCGCACGCGGAGGCCGATGTCGTGGTGCGGACCGCAGCCGAAGCAGCCATGAAAGCTCGAGCGGGGGCCGCTGAACTTCACTTCGGTCAGGGGCGCGAACTGCTCGACGAAGGGCGCCGGCAGCGGCGGGTCGTGGGTCACCCGAAGTAAGTCCGGAGCAGCGGCGCCCAGGCTTCGAGCGGCTGCGTCGCCTTGCCCACCACCTTGGCGAGGTCGTCCCAGCGCCGGAGGCGCAGCGCGTCGGCCAGCCAGGGATGCCGCGCGTGCCGGGCGATCTCCTCCGGGCTCATGAGGCCACCCTGCAGGGTGAGCGTGTGCTGGGAGGCGGGCGAGAGCGTCTGGTGGTAGCCGGGCTCGGTCGTGCAGAGATAGCGCTTGGCGTCGGCGTGCATGCGCACGAGCCAGGCCACCCGCTCGGGGACGAACGGCGCGATGAAGTCCGCCCCGACCTCGTGGTGACCCCGCGCTCCCGCGCGGGCGCCGCCGACGCGGTCGAACACGAGGGACTGGTCGACCGCGAAGCGCCCCACGTCGTGCAGCAGGCAGGCCAGGGTCAGCTCGGGGTCCGCCCCGGCGGCCTGGGCGAGCTCCGCGCACTGCAGCGCGTGGGCCAGCTCGGAGACGCGCTCGGAGCCGTAGCGGCGCGCGGCCGAGTGCGCCATGGCGTCGAGCAGGCGCCCGGTCATGCGGGAAGGCTCGCTCTCATGTTCACCTGGAGTATACTCGCCCCGCGGTAGCTCGATCATGACGGTCTCACGAAAAGGAGAGCTCGATGCCAGTGACCGTGAAGGTCATAGCGGACGGCCCACTGATGGTGAAGGGCGAGTGCGAGGTGCAGGACAACCAAGGCAACGTCATTCCTGGTAAGGGCGGCGACTCCATCTTCCTCTGCCGCTGCGGCACCTCGGCCAACAAGCCCTTCTGCGACGGCAACCACAAGAAGGTCGCCTTCAAAGGATGACGTAGTCACACATCATATCCCTCTCCCCTCCGGGGAGAGGGTGGGGTGAGGGGCTAAGGGGTGAGGGGCTAAGGGGTGAGGGGCCTATCCCCGCCCCAGCCTCACCGCGATGGCGAAGGCCGCCGCTCCGACCAGCACGATGAAGATCGGCGTGGAGGCCTCGCCCAGCACGCCGCAGATCAACGGGCCGAGGAAGATCGCGCCGTCCACGCCGACGCGGTAGACGCCCGTCCACCATCCGAGCCGCGTGACCTCTGTGTGCTCGCGGATCACGCCCAAGGGCAGCATCCAGCCCGCCATCCCGAGTCCAAAGAGCGCGCACCCGACGGCCATCAGCGGGAGCGAGCCGAGGCCCACCGCCCCCAGCCCGAGCCCCAGGACGCCGGCCACCGCCGCGAGCACGGGCCGCCGCCCGACGCGATCGGCCAGCCAGCCCACCGGCAACAGCACGAGCAGGTCCACGAGCTGTGCCAGCGAGAGCAGCCCGGAGATGCCCCCGCGATCGAGCCCGAATTCTCTCGTGCCGCGCAGCGGAATGACGAACTGGCTCACCGCCGACCAGGCCAGCGCCATGATCACCCCGAGCGCGAACATGAGGCGCACGATCGGCGGCACCGAGGCCCGGGCCGGCGGTGGCGCGGCTCCGCCAGTGTCCCGTCGGCGATCCGCAGGTGAGACCGGCTCGGGGCGGTCGGGAAAGAAGCGCGGCAAGAAGGGCGCCGAGGCGAGCGAGATCGCGACCGGCGCCGACGCGGCCAAGAGCGTGAGGTTCCAGGCCCAGCGCTCCGGCATCACCCCCACGAGGGCAAGCCCTCCGAGCACGCCGAGCATGCCGGCGAACTCGAGGGTGTTGAGCCGCATCGAGGGGGACGGCCCGCCCTGATCCTGGAGCACCGCGGTGAGGCTGCCGACCATGACGAAGGTGTGCGCGAGCCCGGTCAGGAGCCGGCCGAGCACCAGCACGACGAGCGGGCCCCCGGCGGCCAGCAGCAGAAGCCCCGCGAGCAGCGTGACGGGCGCGGTGGCCAGGACGGTGCCAAGCCGCCGCGTGGCCAGCGCGCCGATGGGCAGATCAGCGGCCATTCGCGCGAAGCCGAACGCTCCGGCCAGGAGCCCGAGCTGCCAGTCGGCCAGCCCTTGCGCGCGGCCGATCTCGGGCAGGAGCGGGCCGAAGGCTCCAACGCAGACCGTGCTGGCAAAGACCACCAGGCACAGCAGCGCGGTGGAAGCGAAGGGGGCGCGGATCACCGCCCGCGGCGGCTCAGGTCTCGAAGCGGCGCTCGCGCCACCAGGGATAGAAGGGCGGCATGTCGGTGCTGGGCCTGAGGGTGAATCGCGCCGGCCGCTTCTCCAGGAAGGCGGTCACCCCTTCGTAAGCGTCGGCGGAGCGGCCCGTCCAGTCCATGCATTTCGAGTCGAGCCGGTGCGCCTCCATCGGATGGTCGGCTCCCAGCAAGCGCCACAGGAGCTGGCGCGACAGGGCCACCGAGACGGCGGAGGTGTTCCGCGCGATCTCGAGCGCCAGCTCGCGCGCCACCGGCAGGAGCCGCTCGGGCGGGACCACGCGGCTGACCAGCCCGCCCTGGAGCGCTTCCTCCGCCGGGAACACGCGGCCCGTATAGACCCACTCCGCGGCCTGGCTCGGGCCGACGAGCCGCGGCAGGAACCACGTGCTGCAGGCCTCCGGGACCACGCCGCGGCGGGTGAACACGAAGCCGATGCGGGCCGCCGTCGACGCGATGCGGATGTCCATCGGCAAGGTCATCGTGATGCCGAACCCCACCGCGGGGCCGTTGATCGCCGCGATCAGCGGCTTCTTCATGTCGAAGATGCGCAGTGTGACGCGCCCGCCCCCGTCGCGATGCTCTCCCGGCGCCTCCCCTCGGCCCCGCGCCACCCCGTCGAAGGTCTGGCCGCCGCCCGAGAGATCGGCCCCGGCACAGAACGCGCGGCCCGCGCCGGTGACGATCAGCACGCGCACCGCGTCGTCGGCGTCGGCCTGCTCCAGCACCGCGAGCAGCTCTTCGAGCATGACCGCGTTCAGCGCGTTGAGCTTGTCCGGCCGATCAAGGGTGACGGTGCCGACGCCGTCGGCCACCTCGAAGCGCAGCGTCTCGAAGGCCAAGGGGGTCAGCGGGCAGCCGGCCGATCGCCGCCGGCCTCGCCCGGCCCGGGATCCTCGGCCTCACCCTGCTTGAGCTTGCGGAAAACGGTCTTGGGATCGATGCCGAGCATCTTGGCGGTGAGGGTCTTGTTACCGTGGTTGATCCGCAGCGTCTCCTCGAGAAGCCGCGCCTCCACTTCGGCCAGCGGCGTGCCTACACGGATCTGGAAGACCCCTTCCGGCACCGAGGCCACACCGGGGCCTTCGACCGAAGCGCCGGGCCCGCCGCGGAGCAGCATGACCGAGCGCTCTCGCACCGCGTCGGGCAGGTCGCCCGCGTCCACGCGGGTGCCGCGGGCCAGGACGACCGCGCGCTCGATCACGTTCTCGAGCTCGCGCACGTTGCCCGGCCAGGAATAGGCTTCCAGGCAGCCGAGGGCCTCGTCGCTGAAGCCGTCGAGCTGGCGGTTGTTCTTGGCCGCGTACACGCGCAGGAAGTGCTGGGCGAGGACCGGCACGTCCTCAGGCTTCTCCCGGAGCGGCGGGACCTGGATCGTGATGACGTTCAAGCGGTAGAAGAGGTCTTCGCGGAAGCGCTTGTCCCGCACGAGGGTGGGCAGGTCCTGGTTGGTGGCGGTCACGATGCGCACGTCCACCCGGATCGTCTTGGTGCCGCCCACCCGGTCGAACTCGCCCTCCTGCAGCACGCGCAGGATCTTGGGCTGGGTCACCGCCGAGAGGTCGGCGATCTCGTCGAGGAACAGGGTGCCGGCGTCGGCCAGCTCGAAGCGGCCTTCCTTGCGAACAGCCGCGCCGGTGAACGCGCCCTTCTCGTAGCCGAACAGCTCGGACTCGAGCAGCGTCTCGGGCAGGGCCGCGCAGTTGACCGCGATGAACGGCCCGTTGCGGCGGCTCGAGCGCTCGTGGATGGCGCGGGCCACCAGCTCCTTGCCGGTCCCGTTCTCGCCCTGGATCAGCACGGTCGCCGAGCTGTCCGCCACCTGCTGGACCAGCGTCATCAGACGCCGGAAGGCGGGGCTGGTGCCGATCATGTTGCCCTGCCGCAGCAGGTCGTCGAGGCGCTTCTGCAGCGCTCGGTTCTGGGCAATCAGGTCGCGGCGCTCGAGCGCCTGGCGCACCACCTTGGTGAGCTGGGCGCGCTGGAAGGGCTTGGTGAGGAAGTCGGTGGCCCCGTCCTTCATCGCCTTCACCGCCTCCTCCACGGTGCCGAAGGCGGTGAGCAGGATCACGTCCACGTCCGGGGCGACCGCCTTGGCCTCGCGGAGCAGCTCGAGACCGGTGAGGCCGGGCATCTTGAGGTCGGACAGGATGAGATCCACGCCGCCGGCCTGAAGCCGCTCGAGCGCGGCCTGTCCATCGGGCGCGAGCACCACCGCATAACCCTCGCGCGTGAGCGCGCGCTCGAGGCTCTGGCGCACCGCCGGATCGTCGTCGGCCACCAGGAGCGTGGCGAGGGGCACGGCGGGCTCAGGCATGCTCCGCCTTCCGGATAGGCAGCGTCATCGTGAAGGTGGCACCCTCGCCGGGGGCGCTGACCCAGCGGATCTTGCCGCCGTGGTCCTCCAGGATCTGACGGGAGATGGAGAGCCCGAGGCCCGTGCCCTGGGGCTTCGTTGTGAAGAACTGCTCGAAAAGGCGCCGGCCGACCTCGGGCGTGATGCCGGCCCCGCTGTCCGTCACCGCGATCTCCACCGTCTCGTCGACCCGTCGCGTGGTCAGGATGAGCGTGCCGCCCTGCGGCGCGGCTTCGATCCCGTTTTTCACGAGGTTGAGCACGGCCTGGCGCAGCAGCGTACGGTCGATCTCCATCGGCGGCACCGTCGCATCGGTCGCCACCTTCACCCCGATGCCCTGGCGGGCGGCCAGCGGGCGTACGAACTCCGCCACCGCCGTGACCATGTCGTTGACGGAGTCTTCATCGAACTGCGGGCGCGGGAAGCGGGCGAAGGCCAGGTATTCCTCGGTCAGCGCGTCGAGGGCGGCGACCTGGTCGCGAATGGCCCCGACCAGCGCGGTGGCCTCCGTCCCATCCTCGCTCACCCGCCCCTGCACCATGTCACCGAGCAGCTCCGCGTTCAGCTCGATGGCCGCGATGGGGTTGCGCACCTCGTGGGCGACCTTGAGGACGACCCGCCCCACCGTGGCCATGCGCTCGGCCTCCACCAGCTCCTCCTGGGCGGCTTGAAGCCGGGTCAGGGTGCCGCTCACCTCCGCGTTGAGCCGCTCCACTTCGGCACGGGCGCGGCGCTCGCGGTCGGCCACGTGACCGAGCGCGAAGGCCGGCAGCCCCAGCTGGCCCATGACGACGGCGACCGCGGTCCACGCCGCATCGGGCGGCGCCAGCCGCGCCGCCGTCCAGTAGAGCAGCCCGGCCACGAGGGTGAGCAGCAGCCCGACCCAGCGGCCGAAGTAGTAGGCGTTGACGACCACGAGCGGGATGAAGAGGTTGACGAACGGACTGTCGGCGCCGCCGGTGAGGTACAGGAGCGAGAAGACGAGCAGGAGATCGATGCAGAGCGCCCCGGTGAAGATCCGGCGCGTGGCGCGCGGATTCACGGTCACGAGCGCCAGGATGCCGGCCTTGTAGAGCCCGAACCAGATGACCAGCGAGTAGACGTCGACTCGATGGCGCGGGCGCAGCGGGACCAGGCCGAGGGTGGCGAGGCCGCCCACCATCACGAGGGCGAGGAGGACCGCGAACAGGCGCTCGTCGCGCTCGAGCAGCCGCAGAGGCGCGGCCCAGGGCGACCGAGTGGGGGCGGTCACGGCCATGTCGGGGGACACACTACCATGCGCCCCCCGAGGGTCAAGCCGGTCCGGCCGGGGCGCGGGCCGCCGCGTCGGCGGTCGAGGCAACTTCCTCTCGCCGCAGGAGCGGCAGCGCGAGCAGCGGGAGCAGCCCGATCACGCCCACCGTGATGAGGAGGCGGCCCAGATTGGCGTAGTTCTCCTGGGTAACGCCGAAGATCGTGTTGAGGTAGCGCGTGCCGAGCTCGCTCGCGGAGAGGGCGAGGTTCATCAGGGAGGCCATGATCGCGAACATGGTGGCCTCCGCGCCCCGGGGCGCGGAGCGCGCGATGAGCGCGAGCATGGGCACCATGCTGAGCTGGCCGAGCGGCGCCGAGATGGTGGTGTCGATGAAGGCGAATGCGCGGGGGCTCAGGCCGAACCAGTCGTAGACGCCGTAGAAGAGCCCGATGGTGGGGAGATACAGGACCGCGCCCGCGATCGTGACCCAGAAGAGGGTGTCGCTCACCGGCCGGTTGGTGATCGGCTTGCGGAAGACGATGAGGCCCACCAGGCTCAACACCGAACTGACCTGCGCGAGCACACCCAGGAACTCCTGATCGAAGCCCAGGCGGTCGATCGCCCAGTAGCTGAATCCCTGCCCCGACGTCGGCACCGCCCGGAAGCAGAAGATGGCGAAGGCGGCGACCGCGACCCCGCGCGAGATGCCGACGCGCTGGAGCAGCATCACGATGAGCCCACCCGAAACGACCAGGATGATCTCCTGCCCGAGCGGCACCGACAGGGTCTCCAGGGCGACGCCGAGCGCCGCGTAGCCCGTGCCCACCAGCACGACGAGGCGCGCCTTGCCCGCGCCGAGCGGGTTGGACTCGTCCCCGAGCGGGACGGGTCGCGCGGCCTGGCGCGGGACGAAGGCGGCCGCCACCGCCACCAGCAGCGAGAGCGCGATCGCGATCGCGAAGACTGGCCGCGGGCCGAGGGCGCCCGCGAGCCACCCGCTCAGATAGCCCACGCTGATGGTGCCGGCGAGGAGCGCCATGCGGCCCAGCGTCTGGATCTGCTTCATCTCCTCGTCGGAGCGCGCGAGCTCCACGCTGAGCGCGTCGGCCACCACGTCCTGGACCATGAAGCCGACCGCGATCACCGCCATCGCGGCGAGATAGGCGCCCCGGGTCGACACGGTGGTGGCCAGCCACGCGTGCCCCGCGAAGGCGAGCAGGGCGCCCAGCAGCAGATACGAGACCCGGCGGCTGCCGAAGATCGGGTAGACGTCGGAGGCCACCCCCGCCACCATCTTCGTGCTCCACGGCAGGGCCACCCAGAAGGCGATCGCGGCGGCCTCGGCCGGCGTGATGCCGAGCACGTCCTTCTGGAAGTAGAGCGCCGCAATGGTCGTGATCCCGCTTGCCCCGTAGCAGAAGTAGGTGACGAGGACGGGGAGATAGGCCAGACGCACGCTGCCGAAGAGGCCGCGGAGGAGCCCGCCCAGTCCGGGCGCGGCCGAAGGCGCGGTCTCGGTGGGCTCAGTCATCCGGTCCAGTGTAGCGTACCCGACCGCCGCGCCCCGCTTGACGCGGAGCCGGGAGGCCGCTACCGTCGGCGGCATGACGATGGCCGGTCAGGGTGTTCTCGCGTTCTGGCACGACGTGGCTCCCGGCGGCGACGCGGAGTTCGATCACTGGCACCTGCGCGAGCACATCCCGGAGCGGATCGGCGTCCCGGGCTTTCTCCGCGCCCGGCGTTACGTCACCCTGGGCGCGGTGCCCAAGTACTTCTACTTCTACGAGACGGAGTCGCTGGAGACCCTGCAGAGCCCCGCCTATCTCGCTCGGCTCGGCGATCCGACCCCCTGGACGCGCCGGACGATGCCGCTGGTGCGGAACAACAAGCGCACCGCCTGCCGCGTGATCACGAGTCAGGGCGAGGGCGTAGGCGGCGTGATCGCCACCCTGCAGCTCGGGCCGCGCCCCGGCCACGAGGAGGAGCTGCGGTCGTGGCTCACCGGCACCGCGCTGCCGGCCGCGGCCGAGCGTCCCGGCCTCGTGGCCAGCCATCTGCTCGAAGGCGACGCGGGCGTCAGCACCGCGGCCCGCAGCGACGAGAAGAAGCTGCTCGAGAAGCCGGACGAGCTGGTGCGCTGGGTGGTCCTGATCGAGGGGATCGATCCGGCCGGCCCGGAAGCGGCGTGCCGCGATCTGCTCGGCGCGGAAGCGCTGGCCCGGCGCGGCGCCACCGAAGACGTCGCGCTGGGCTTCTACCGCCTCCAGCTCGTCTTCGGCAAGTAGCGCCGGCCCTTCGCGTACCGGCGTCGTCTTGCGGCGATGCCGGGCGCGCAGTATACTCGCTCGGCAATTGCGGGCCGACGCCGTCCCGAGGGTGGCGTTGGGACGCCTCCGCTCGGGCACGGCTTGATCGGCCGGAGAGACCCTATGGTCCGATTCGTCCTCTCTCGCGTCGGGCAGACCCTAGCCGTGCTCTTCACGGTTTCGGTGATCATCTTTGCCCTGATGCGGATGATTCCGGGCGACCCTGTCCTGATGCGCCTCGGCGACGATTTCACCCAGGCGGCGTACGAGCGCCTGCGCACCCAGCTCGGATTCGACCGCTCCATCGCCACCCAGTACCTCATCTGGATCCGCGACGTCCTCTCGGGTGATCTCGGCGACTCCTTCCTCAACCACGAGCGGGTCGCCAAGCTGGTGCTCGACGCCTTCATCCCGACCTTGATCCTCGTGGTGGCCAGCGTGATCGTGGGCATCCTCATCGCGGTGCCCTCGGGCATCATCGCCGCGATGCGGAAGGATTCCGCCTGGGACTACGGGTCGATGGGCTTCGCCATCTTCGTCTACTCGATGCCCGCCTTCTGGAAAGGCATCGTCCTCATCTGGATATTCAGCGTGTATCTCGGGTGGTTCCCCGCGATGGGCTACGTGCACCCGTGGACGGATCTCTCCCAGGGCCTCTGGCGTCTCGTCCTCCCGGCGGTGACCCTCGGCACCTTCTTCTCGGGGCTGGTGGCGCGGATCATCCGCTCGAGCCTGCTCGAGGTCCTCGACCAGGACTACGTCAAGGCGGCGCGGGCCCGCGGCGTCCGCCAGGCCGCCCTCGTCTACAAGCACGCGCTCGCCAATGCCATGATCCCGGTGGTGACGGTGATCGGGCTGCAGTTCGGGGCCCTGCTCGGCGGCGCGGTGTTGACGGAGACCGTCTTCGCGATCCCCGGGATGGGGCGGCTCTCCGTCAACGCCATCCTGAACCGGGACTATTCGGTGGTCCAGGGGGCGATCCTGGTCGGTGTCTTCGCGGTGGTCGTGGTGAACCTGCTCGTGGATCTCACCTACGCGTTTCTCAACCCGAGGATCCGGGTGGCCTAGGTGGCGCAGCCCCTCGGCGCCGGTGGCCGCTCCTTCGACGCCGAGGGCTTGAGCGTTTCGCCGCCCATCGCGGCGCCGGCCGACGCGCGGGGCCCCCGGGTCGGCGTGCGCCGCTTGTGGCGGCGGTTCGCGCGAAACCCCGGCGCGGTGTTCGGGCTCGCCGTGTTCCTCGGGATCGTCGCGATGGCGGTCCTGGCCCCGGTCCTCGCGCCCTACGATCCGATCGCCCAGGGCGTCGGCAAGCCACTCGAAGGCCCGACCGTCGCTCACTGGGCGGGCACGGACAGCTTCGGCCGCGACATCATGAGCCGCATCATCTACGGCGCCCGGGTAGCCCTGGTGGTCGGCCTCGTCGCCGTCCTTCTCGCGATGGTCATCGGCGTGACCCTCGGGCTGATCTCCGGCTACTACGGCGGGATCGTGGACGTGGTGATCATGCGGGTGATGGACGGGCTCTTCGCCTTCCCGATCATCATCCTGGCCATCGCCATGATGGCGGTGATGGGCTTCGGGGTGCGCAACGTGATCATCGCGGTGGCGGTCGGCTTCATCGCGCCCTTCGCGCGGGTCACGCGCGGCGACGTCCTGGCCGTGAAGGAGGAGCCCTATATCGAAGCGGCCCGGCTCGCCAGCGTGGGAAGCCTCGCGATCATCTTCCGCCACGTCCTGCCCAATGTGCTGGCCCCGATCATCGTGCAGGGCGCCCTCCGCGTCTCGGGCGCCATCATCACCGAGTCGGGCCTGTCCTTCCTGGGGCTGGGCCCCCCGCCGCCCACGCCGGCCTGGGGCCGCATGATCGCCGAGGGCCAGACCTTCGTCGTGATGGCGCCCCACGTCGCGACCATCCCGGGCATCGCCCTGATGCTGGCCATCGTCGCGCTCAACCTCCTGGGCGACGGGCTGCGCGACACCCTCGACCCTCGCATGCGCCGGTAGGGCATGGCGAATTTCTTCGAGCCGGTGGGGGGGCCTGGGGGAGGAGCGGCGGCCGGCGCTCCCCCCCAGATTGTTTTGGAGGTCAAAGGGCTCACGGTCGAGTTCAGCTCGGAGGACGGTCCGCTCCGCGCGGTGGACGAGGTGAGCTTTCACATCCGGCGCGGGGAGATCGTCGGCCTGGTGGGCGAGTCAGGGGCCGGCAAGTCGCTGACCTCCGAGGCGATCATGGGCCTGATCCGCCGGCCCCCCGGCCGGATCGCTGGGGAAGTCTGGTTCGGCGGGCGCGATCTCCTGTCCCTGGACGAGCCCGAGCTCGCACGCATCCGCGGCAAGGATATCGCGATGATCTTCCAGAACCCGAGCGCCTCGCTGAACCCGGTGTTCCGCGTGGGCGACCAGATGCTGGAGGCCATGGCGCTGCACCTCCCGGAGCCCAAGGCCACCCTGCGGGAGCGGGTGGTCGAGAATCTGGTCCGCGTGGGCATCTCCTCGCCCCGGGCGCGCGCCCGCGACTATCCGCACCAGTTCAGCGGCGGCATGGCACAGCGGGTGATGATCGGCATGGGGGTCTCGTGCGTGCCGAGCCTGCTCATCGCCGACGAGCCGACCACCGCGCTCGACGTGACGATCCAGGCCCAGGTCCTGGCCCTCATCCGCCGGCTCGCGCGCGAGCTGGGGGTGGCGGTGCTCCTGGTCTCGCACGATCTCGGCATCATCTCGCAGATGTGCCACCGGGTCCTCGTGATGTACGCGGGGCGCGTGGTCGAGGAGGCATCGGTGGCCACGATCTTCCGCGCCCCCGCGCATCCGTACACGCGCGGGCTCATCGAGTGCCTGCCGCGCCTGGACGGCAACGGCCGGCTCGGCGCCATCGCCGGGATGATGCCGGGGCTCCGGGCCCTGCCGTCGGGCTGCCGCTTCCATCCCCGATGTCCCATCGCCGAGCCGCGCTGCGGCGAAGAGACTCCGGCGCTGCGGCCTCTCGCGACCGGCCGGGCCGTCGCCTGTCATCTCGCAGGGGTGTCGTGACCGCGCCTTCGCCCCTCCTCGAGGTCAGAGACCTCGTGAAGCACTTCCCGGTGCGCGCCAACCCGCTGGCCGCGCTGTGGCCCGCCGCCATCCGTCGTGTCGTTCACGCGGTGGACGGGGTGAGCTTCGCGATCGAGGCCGGCGAGACCTTGGGCCTGGTGGGCGAATCGGGCTGCGGCAAGACCACCACCGGCCGGCTCGTCCTGCGCGCCATCGAGCCCACGCGCGGGCGCATCGTCTTCGAGGGGCAGGACATCACCGAGCTCTCGGCACGCCAGCTCCTGCCCTTTCGACGAAAAGTCCAGATCGTCTTCCAGGACCCCTACAGCTCGCTCAACCCGCGGATGACGGTGGGCCGCATGGTCGCGGAGCCGATCCGCGTGCACCGGATCGCGGAGGGTGCCGAGGTCGAGGCGCGGGTGGGGGCGCTCCTCGACATGGTGGGGCTCTCGCCCGAGTATCGCGACCGATATCCGCACGAGCTGTCCGGCGGTCAGCGCCAGCGCGTCGGAATCGCCCGGGCCCTCGCGGCCGGCCCGCGCCTCGTGGTCGCCGACGAGGCGGTCTCGGCCCTCGACGTCTCGGTGCGCGCGCAGATCCTGAACCTGCTCGTGGACCTGCGCGAGCGCCTGGGCCTGGCCTACCTGTTCGTCTCCCACGACCTGGGCGTGATCCGGTTCGTGAGCCACCGGGTCGCGGTGATGTACCTGGGCAAGCTCGCGGAGGTGGCGCCGACCGGCGAGCTCTTCAAGCAGCCGCTGCACCCCTACACGCAGGCGCTCCTGGCCGCGATTCCCGCGGTGGGCGACGGAGAGACGTCGATCTTCGACGACCCCACCCGCCTCCTGGAAGGTGAGCTGCCCAACCCGATCGACCTGCCGCGAGGCTGCCGCTTCGCGAGCCGATGTCCCCACCGGATGGCCCGCTGCGACGAGGCCGAACCCGCTCTCCGCGAGGCGGCGCCGGGTCACGCCGTCGCGTGCTACCTCTACTCCTAAGGAGGATCGCCATGAAGAGTCGCGATGGATTCGAGGAAGTCAACCGTGAGTTGCGCGAGGGCGCCTGGCTCCACGACCCGGTTTCCCGCCGCGCGGTGCTCCAGGCGCTGGGCGTCGGCGCGGCGGGGCTCGCCGGGCTCTCGGCAGGCCTGCCCGGGCTCGCCCAGGCGCAGACGCCCAAGCGGGGCGGCACGATCAAGATCGGCAGCTTCCAGAACATCGACACGCTGGACGCGCACAACACGACCTTCATCACCGCCTGCGCCATCCACAACAACATCTACAACGGCCTGCTCAAGATCACCTCCACCGACGGCAAGAGCGTGGACTTCAAGCCGGAGCTGGCTCGGGAGTGGGAGGTCCAGGGCGATCGCGTCCACATCTTCCGGCTGCACAAGGGCGTGACCTTCCACAACGGCGACCCCTGCACGTCCGCCGACATCAAGTGGAACCTCGAGCGCGTCAAGGACAAGACGCAGGCGCCCATCCACGCCTGGAAGCTCGAGCTGCTCGAGGCCATCGAGACTCCGGATCCGCACACGATCAAGCTCACGTTCGCCAAGCCCTACCCGTTCCTCCGCGTCGCGTTCACCGGCTCCACCGGCCGAGCGGCCACCATCCTCTCCCCGCGCGCGGTCAAGGAGAAGGGGAAGGTCTACGGCCGCAGCCCGGTGGGCACCGGCCCCTTCAAGTTCGTGGAGTGGAAGGAGGGCGACTTCATCCTCCTCGAGCGCTTCGCGAACTACTGGGAGAAGGATGCCGCCGGAGGCAAGCTGCCTTACCTCGACAAGGTGCTGATCAAGTTCATCATCGAGCCCTCGACCCTGGTCGCCGCGCTCAAGACCGGCGAGGTGGACGGCATCAACAGCGTGGCGCCCCAGTTCGTCGCCGATCTGCGCAAGGACCCCAAGCTGACCGTATCCACCGCGGTGGGCGGTAACTGGCGCTGCCTGCACATGAACCTGGCCAAGGAGCCCTTCTCGGACAAGAATCTCCGCAAGGCCGTCACTTTCGCACTCGACCGCAAGGAGATCCTGACCCGCGTCGAGTTCGACGAGGGCATCATCGCTCACGGCCCCATCTCCCCGCCGATGGGCGGCTTCTACGACGCCGCCTACGAGACCGGCAAGAACGGGCAGTACTTCGATCTCGAGCAGGCCAAGCAGCTCGTGAAGCAGTCCAAGTACGCGAACGGCACGGAGGTGATGCTGCTCTCCGGCAATGCGGGCACCGCCCCGCGCCAGGCCGAGGTCGTCCAGGCGCAGCTCGCCAAGATCGGCGTCAAGGTCAACATCGAGCTGGCCGATGCTCCCACCTTCCGGCGCCGGTGGCTCCAGGAGCGGCAGTGGGATCTGGTGCAGGTCCAGTGGGACGCCGACCTCGACCCCGACGAGACGTTGTACCCGGAGCTCCACTCCACCGAGGCGTGGAACGCGGGGAAGTGGGTGAACAAGGACTTCGACAAGATGGTGGAGGGCGCCCGGTCCGAGAACGACTTCAAGAAGCGCAAGAAGTTCTACGAGGAGGCGGTGAAGATCATCATCGAGGACGCCCCGGTGGTCATCCTCCTGCACCTCAACGAGCAGAAGATCTTCCACAAGTACGTCAAGGGCTTCCAGATGATACCGGCGGGCCTGATCGACATGCACCGCGTCTGGCTCGATAAGTAGGCGGACGCCGATAAGGGGGCATCTGCTTCGTTGGCGAGCTTGCGGCACCCCTCAACGTACAGGGAGTACGCCTCGGGGGCCGCAAGCTCGCCGCCTCGCATCTGCGCCCCTTCTCGGCGCCCGACCTCGCGCGCGTTTTTTGGGTTCCTAGTCGAGGAGCGGCCGGCGGGTGTGCCAGTCGGTCGCCTGTTGATAGGCATCCCCCACCCTGAGCACCGTCTCCTCGTCGAAGGGGCGGCCGACGACCTGGAAGGCCAGCGGCAGGCCGGCCGAGGAGAACCCGCAGGGTACCGAGAGCGCGGGCAGCCCGAGTCCGTTGAACGGTCGGGTGAGGCGCGAGAAGCGCCCCTGGCGCGCCACCAGCTCGTGCACGGGGCCTTCGGTGGCGTGAGCGAGTGAGGGCGCGGGCTCCGGGATGATCGGCGCCACCAGGACGTCCACCGTGGCGAACACCTCGGCGATGAAGGCGCGCGTCAGGCGGGCGCGGAGGCGGAGCGCCTGCAGGTAGTCGTAGGCCGGCATCTGCATCCCCAGCTCGAGCCGCGCCCGCACCACCGGCTGCACCTCGTGCGGGCGCTCCCGCAGGAGCCGGGCGTGGATCGTCGAGCCCTCCGAGCGGCTGACGATGTTGCACACGTCGCTCATCGACTGCGGATCGGGCAGGCGGATCTCGGAGACCTGCGCACCCAGCCCCGCGATGACCTCCGCCGCCTTGCGTACCGCGGCTTCCATCTCGGGGTGGACGCCCTGGAAGAAGAAATTCTCGGGCACTCCGACGCGCAGGCCGGTGATGCTGGCCCGCAGGGAGGCTCGATAGTCCGGCACGGGCTGCGCGCTCGAGGTGGCGTCGAGCGGATCCCGCCCCGCCACCGCCTGCAGGAGCAAGGCGCAGTCCCGGACGGTGCGCGCCATCGGGCCCACGTGATCGTTCGACCAGCTCAGCGGCATCGCGCCGGCTCGGCTGACGCGGCCGTAGGTCGGCTTGAGGCCGACGATGCCGCAGGCCGCAGCGGGGAGCCGGATGGAGCCGCCGGTGTCGCTGCCGAGCGCGCCCAGCGCGAGGCCCGCCGCCACCGCGACACCCGAGCCGCTCGAGGAGCCGCCCGAGCAGTGCCCCGACCGCCACGGGTTCTGGGCGTGACCGTGGTGGGCGTTGTCCCCGAAGGGACCCATCGCGAGCTCGGTCATATTGAGCTTGCCCAGGGTCACCGCCCCGGCGGCGGCCAGCCGCGCCACCGCAGTGCAGTCCTGCTCGGCGATGAAGTACTCGGCGGTCCGGGTCCCGCAGGAGGTGGGCAGGCCGCGGATGAAGCACAGGTCCTTGAAGGCCAGGGGCACGCCGTGCAGCGGGCCTTGCCACGCGCCCCGGCGCTGCGCCGCTTCGAGCCGCCGGGCGGCCGCCAGCGCGCCGACTTCGTCGACGGTGATGAACGCCCGCAGCTTGGCGTCGAGACGCCCGATGCGGCCGAGACACTCCTGGGTCGCCTCGACCGGCGAGACCTTGCCTTGCCGGATCGCGCCCGCCAGGCCCTCGAGCGTCCAGGCCGTCATGACGGTCGCGCCTTCCCTTCCGCCTCCTCACATTCCGTCCCAAGGGCCGCGATGAAGCGCGACGGCTCCTCGGCGAGGGCCAGATCGGCGGCCAGCCGCTCGATGGCGCCGAGGAGAGCGGCGATCTCGGCCTGCTGGGCTTTCGACTCGTCCATGCGATCCGTCCTCTCTATGACGCCGGGGTGAGCAGCGTGGTCAGATCGCGGACGTCCTTGAGCGTCTCCGCCTGCTCGACGAGGCGCACGACGTCGCGGGCGCGGTCGGCGCCGAGGATCTCGGCGGTCAGCGTCAGGAACTTGTCGACGACCTCGGCGGCGGGGACCGGATCCTCGAAATCGCCCCGCACCACCGTGGTGGAGCCGGAGAGGGTGCGCCCGTTCGTCAACACGACCTCGACTCGCGCGGTCGGCCGGTCCGAGCGGCGCGGCGACATCTCCGGATCGACCTGCACCTCCACGCGCGCGGCAAGGACACGGATGCGCGGATCGCCGAGCGCCGGCTCCACGAAGGCGGGAACGTCCGCCCGCCCCAGCACGAGTGCCGCGGCCACCGCGTACGGGATCGAGAACTTGGCCCCCAGCATGGACGCGGGCGCCGGCTCGGCCATGCGCGGCCCGAACGGGATGGTGGTCACCACCACGCGCTCGACCTGATCGGCGGTGAGCCGCTCCGCCCGCGCCATCGCGAGCAGCGCGTCGAGCGCGAAGTGGTTGTAGCGGCAGCAGGCGTAGAGCTTGAAGTAGTTCTGCTGGATGCGCAGCGGTCCCCCGAGGCCGTCGAGCGCGCGCTCGGGCTCGAAGCGGTCGGCGAGAATGGTGCCGTAGACGTCCGCGGGCGCGTCGGGCAGCCCCGTGAAGCCCGCGCGATGGAGATCGACCGCGAGAATGCCCTCGAGCCCGGAGCGCCCGGGATAGGCGTTGCGGATCGTCGCGCCCTCGAGCGCGGTCGTCCAGGTGTTGGCGGGGCTCATGCTCGCGGCCAGATTGATCACCGCCTTCACCGCGCCGGCGTCGAGCCCGGCCAGCTTGGCCACCGCGACGGCGGTACCGATGGTGCCCCAGGTGCCGTGCGAGTGCACGTTGGGCCTGGGTGTGGTTGCGCTGCCGAGCCGCGAGCAGACCTCGTAGCCGGCGATGATGCCCTCGAGGAGCCGCCGGCCGTCGGCGCCGGTGTCCTCGGCCACCGCGAGCGCGGCCGGCACCACGTGGATGGCCGGATGACCGCCGCCGAGCCGGCTGCCCTCGTCCACCTCGAGCGCGACGCCGGCGGTCGCGTTGACGAAGGTAGCCAGCAGCGGGTCCACGCGACCGCCGTGGCCCAGCAGCGTGGCCGAGGCGCGCGACCGACGCTCGCGCATCGAGTCGGCGAGGCGGCGGTTCTCGGGCAGCCCGCTGCCAGCCACCATCGCGCCGATCGTGTCGAGCAGCACGAGCCGCGCGGCGTGGAACGCCGCCTCGGGCAGGCGCTCGACGCTCGTGTCCTCCACGAAGCGCGCGAGCCGGTCGAGGTAGTCCACTCCCGCTATCCCGCTACGCCGGCGAGCGGGGCCACCGGTCCGGTCCGGGCCAGGTATTGGCCGTAGCCCGGTTTCTGCTCGAGCCGTCCCTGGTTGAGCAGCACCTGGCCGCGCAGCAGGGTCATCCAGGGCCGCCCGCGCGATTTCCATCCCTCGTAGAGCGTCCAGCCCGCGATCCCGTGGTGATCGGCCACCTTGATGGTCCCGTCCGCGTCGGGATCGATGATGGTGAGATCGGCGTCGGCGCCGACGCGGATGGCGCCCTTTCGAGGATGGAGGCCGAAGATGCGCGCCGGGTTCTCGGCCATCACGCGCGCCAGCCAGGTCACCGGGAGCCCGCGCTTCACCACGCCTTCGCTCCACATGAGCGGGACGAGCGTTTCGATCGAGGGGCTGCCGAAGGGGATCGGCTTGCCCTCGCCGTCCACGAAGATGTTCTTCCAGCCCGGCTCCTTCAGCTCCTTGCGGCGCGGCGAGTGATCGCTCGCGACCGTCGAGATATAGCCTTCCCGGCTGCCCCCCCACAGCGCGTCGCCGTCACCGCCGCCGACCGGCCGCAGCGGTGGCCCGATCTTGGCGAGCGGGCCCCACGTCTCCATTTCCTTCTCGGTGAGCAGCATGTACTGCGGGCACGTCTCGGTCCACACGCGCTGCCCGCGGGCCTGCGCCGCCTTGATCCGCTCGAGCCCGAGTCGGGTGGAGAGATGCACCACGTAGACCGGGCACTTGGTCATCTCGCCGATGAGGATGGCGCGGTTGATCGCCTCCTCCTCGGTCCACGGCGGGCAGGTCGCCGGGAAGTCGGTCGGCTTCACCCGACCCGCCGCGATCGATTTGTTCTCGAGGTGGTAGAGGATGTCGCCGTTCTCGCAGTGGAGCTGACAGACGCCGCCCAGCGCCGCGATCCGCTCCATCACCTGGGCGATGAACTCGTCCGAGCACATGCGGTTCGGCCGGCGCTTGTAGGTCATGAAGATCTTGTACGAGGTCACGCCCTGCGCGAACGCCTCGGCCATACCGTCGAGGATGTACGGCTGGTTGTTCAGGATGAAGTGGAAGCCGAAGTCCACCACCGACTGCCGCGAGGCCTCGTCGCGCAGGCGCTCGAGCGCCTTGGGCAAGGTCTCCCGCGCCTGGTCGTCGTACTCCACGAACGAGAGCAGCGTCGTGAGCCCGGCGTGCGCGGCGGCCACCGGCCCGGTCTGCCAGTCGTCGTAGACCGCGCCCAGGTGCACGTGGCAGTCGATCAGGCCAGGCAGGACGTACTTGCCGGTGGCGTCGATCGTGCGCTCGGCGGGCGGCAGCATCGCCTCCGCCCCCAGCGCGACGATCTTGCCGTCGCTCACCGCCACCGTGGTCTCCAGCACTTCCGTCGGGGTGACGACGCGGCCGCCACGGACCAGCAGGTCTATCGAAGGGCTCTTCGCGCGAGCGCTCATCGCGCGCCCGGCTTCGTCGGCTGGGTCAGGAGGCCGTAGTGCTCGGGATGCCGGCGGCCGAGGAAGTCCCAGCGCTTGCGGGCCGGGATCATCTGGTCGAGGTCGATCCGGGCCGCCACCAGCTCGTCGCCGGTGGTGGCGGCCTTGGCGAGCACCTGCCCCATCGGGTTGACGATGCAGGAGCCGCCGATCAGCTCCATGCCGTCCTCGACGCCGGCTTTGGCGATGCCGACCACGAAGAGGTTGTTCTGGTAGGCGCCCGCGCGCAGGCACAGCTCGTTCAGGTCGAGGGCGAGTGGAGAGAGCGGCGTGTTGTAGCCGATCAGGACGATCTCGGCACCCAGCAGGCCGAGGCTGCGGTAGGACTCGGGGAAGCGCCGGTCCTGGCAGATCGCGATGCCCACCTTGGACCCGACCGCTTCGAAAACGCGGTACCCGGTATTGCCGGACTCGAAGAAATGTGGCTCGTACACCTGGGCGTGGCCGTCCGGCACGCGCACACCCGGGAGATGAATCTTCCTGAAGGTCCCGGCAAGGTTACCGGCCTCGTCGGTCAGGAGCGCGGTGTTGAAGTAGCGGCCCCGGTCCTTCTCGCAGAAGCCCACGTGGCAGGCGATGCGCGCCTCGCGTGCCCGCTGGAGCAGCGGAGCCAGCGCCTTCGGCGGCATCTCGGTCTCGAAGAACTGGTCGAAGTCGTCACGGACCCGCTTGGGGAAGTAGGTCGTGAGCGCCATCTCCGGATAGGCCAGGATCTCGACGTCCTCCGCGACCGCCCGCTCGAGCAGGGCCAGCATGCGCTCGACGATCTCCTCGCGGCTCGTACCTTCGTTGTTGGGGCCCATCTGGGCGGCGGCGACTTTGATGTGGCGGGCCATGGTACGTCTCCTTCGGTCGGGTCAGGTTCTGGTAGTGCGCTTCCGGCAATCGGCGAGCATCTCGATCAACACCGCCCGGCATTGCGCGCCGGTGATCACCTCGCGAACGAAGGCGATCCGGCACCCGTGGAGACCATCGCCGCTTCGAGCTCGAAGCTTGAAGCCGAGGCGGTCCACCGCGACCATCTCCGCGACGTCGGCCTCGACGCCGCCGAGGACTCGTGCATAGGCGATGAGGGCGTCTCCATGATCTCGGTTCATGTGCTCGATGATGCCAGCCGCGGCATCGGCCAGGGGATCCGGACGGGCGGCCTCGTAGTCGCGGACCTCCACCCAGCCCATCGCGCCGAAACCGCCGACGAAGTAGACGTCGGCGAGGTCGAGCCGCCAGAAGGCAAAGTCCTCGAACTCGACCCAGTGCACCGCGTTCGGGTGGCGCGCCAGATAGGTCTCGCGCGCGGCGGCACGCTCCTCGGGCCCCAGGCGCCCGGCCCGGCCCATGAGTGTCAGACGGGCCAACGCGAGGGGATCCTCGCCCACACCAGGCTGGGCGATGAGCACGCTCGCGCGAGGATCCGCTTCGAGGTTCTGGGTGTGCATGGCGAGGCGACTGATGAGCAGCAGGGGTCGTCCGCGCTCGTCCGGCGCGTAGGGCATCACCGAGACGAATGGGTGACCGGGATGACGCCGCGACAGCGTGCCGAGCGTGCCCGTCCGCCCCAGATGGACGAGGGTCCGGGCCTGCTCGGCGAAAGTGGGCTCGGGCGCCCGCGCCTCCGCCGGAGACTCGCGGTGGCCGTGGCGGCTCATGCCGAGGATCGAAGCGCCTGGAACGGGATCACCCGCGCGGTGGCGGTCGCGGTGGCGACCACCGTCCCGTCGGCGGTGGAGAGGGCCCCCTCGAGAAACACGATCTCCCGGCCACGATGCACGACCCGAGCGTCGCCATAGAGCTTGCCGGCACGCGCCGGACGCAGGAAGCTCGTCTTCAGCTCGAGGGTCTGCGCGAAGGCCTCGCCCCCCAGCATGGCGGCGGCGGCCGGGCCCAGGGTGTCGTCCAGCATCGCGGCCAGGATACCGCCCTGGATCGATCCGACTGGATTGAGGAACTCCGCCTTGCCGTCGAACTGCGCCCGAACCGTCCCCTGCTCGGGATCGATCCGCTCGAGCTTCCAGCCGAGCAGGCGCGCGGCGGGCGGCGCGGGCAAACGGCCCTCGACCATGTCCCAGAACGGCCCCCGGCGATCGACCGTCATCGGCCCTCCTCGACCGCGATGACTCTACCACCGCCCAGGGCGAGACGCTCCGCCAGACGCTGGACGCTGGGCACCACGAACACCGCGAGCGGGGCCTCGCGGTTGCGCACCGTCAGCTCGTGACGCACGTGGTCGGACACGTCGAGGCTGGCGCGCGTGGCGACCTCCTCGGACAGCACCAAGTCGCAGGCGTAGTCCTTCGTGAGCGCCTCGAGGCGCGCGGCGACGTGCACCGTATCGCCCACCGCAGTCAGGTAGGTCGTGTCCGCGTAGCCCATCCGACCGACCACGGTCGGACCGGTGTGGATGCCGATCCCGAGGCGCAGCGGGGTGGCCAGATCCTCCGCCAGCGTGCGGCTCAACTCCTGGACGCGCGCGACCATGGCGGCGGCGCCGCGGACGGCCTGCCGAGAACCCTCTTCCGGCCCTCCATCGACCCCGAAGAGCGCCATCACTCCGTCGCCGGTGAACTGGTTGACGATGCCGCCGGCGTCGGTGATGGCTCCCCCCACCGCCTCGAAGTAGCGGTTCAGGATGAAGACGACGTCGTACGGGAGCTTGCGCTCGGCCAGCCGCGTGAAGCCGCGCAGGTCCGCGAAGAGCACCGCGATGGTCAGCTCCTCCCCGTCGCGGTGATCCTCGCGACGACCGCCCGCGCCCGCCGCGTCGCGTGGCCCGGCGCCGGCCGGCACGAGCGGCACCACCGCGAGGTCGCGGCGGGGGCGCACCTGACACGCGAGGCGGACGTGAGCCGGAGCGCCAACACGTCCGAGGACCCGCAGCTCGTCCACCGTCGCCGCGGGCAGGTGGTCGCCCCCTCGGAGGACCCGCACCCGACAGGTGGAGCAGCGACCGCGCCCGCCGCAGACCGACGCGTGCGGGATGCCCGCATAGCGGCTTGCCTCGAGCACGGTGAAGCCGGCCGGCACGAGCACCTCCCGACCATCTGGGTAGCTCACTCGCACGCCTTGCCGGCGCCGGATGTGCTCGCGCATCGCGCGCGCCCCAAGCACCAGCCCGATCGCGGTCAGGTCTCCCCAGCAGATGCTGTGGGCGATCCGTCTGAGCATCGCGCGGGTGGCCGGATCGGGCAGCCGGGCTTCCCTGATCACCGACTGGACGAAGCCGGGCTCGCGCGCCAGCCGACTCACCTCCTGCCCTGCGGTGACGAAGCCGAGTAACGCCAACACCGGCAGGAGCAGGAACCCGCTGTAGATCGCGCGGGACAAGCGTGGATACGAGGGGCGCAGCCTCAGCCAGAAGTGCATCCCGGTGCAGCCGTGTATCCAGGCGACCAGCAGGACCACCACTTGCCGCAGTCCGGCCACCGGGTTGAGCTGCCAGAGGCTGAGCACGACGAAGGTGTAGGTGTCTTGGATGCCGGCCACCTCGTGTGAGAGGCGAGTGCCCACGACGTGCCAGACGAGCAGCGGCGGGACGAGCAGCCCGAGCGTGAGTTGGATCGCTTCCCAGGCGGGCATCCGGAGCGTGCGCTTGCGGTAGAGCGCCCAGAGGGCGAGCACGTTGTGGGTGGCGAACGAGGCGTACAGGGCGACGGTGCCCGGCAGGCTGCGCCAGAGGAGCACGAACCAGTCCCGGCCGGCCGCCATCGCGTCCAGCGACACGAGTCCGAGCGAGTGGTTGAAGAAATGCGTCGTGAGGTAAGTGAACAGCACGACGCCCGACCAGAGACGGATCTGGATGACGATGGCCGCCGCTGATGGGGCTCGAGGCATCGGCGAGACGTCGCGCCGGCTACAGCTTGGTTCGGCCACTCACCTTGTCGAGAAAGCCACCGAGCGCACGGTTGAACTCCCCGGGCTGCTCGAGGTTGGACAGATGCGAGGCCCTCGACAGGATGGCGAGCTCCGCGCCCGGCATCGCGGCGTGGAGCTCGCGGGCCATGTCGACCGGCGTGCCGGGGTCCTCCTCGCCCACGATCACGAGGGCGGGGCACCGGACCTCCTTGAGCCGGTCGGTGACGTTGATCTTGGGGATCGCGTGGCAGCAGCCGACGTAACCCGCCGCGGGCGTGCTCCGGATCATGGCGCCGACCTTCTCTATCAGATCTTTCCGCCGCGCGCGGAACGGTGCGGTGAACCAGCGCTGGAGCGTGGGGGCTACCATCGGCTCCATGCCCTTGACACCCACCGTCTTGATGCGCTCCTCCCAGATGGACGCGGCGGCCGCCGGGTAGCGGCTGGTGGTGTCGCACAGGACCAGGCTCTGCACCATGGCCGGATGCTTCAAGGCGAAGACCTGCCCGACCATGCCGCCCATGGAGAGGCCGACGAAATGCGTCGTGGCGACGCCGAGACCATCGAGCAGGCCCTTCAGGTCGTCGGCGAGCTGATCCAGCGAGTACGCCGCCGCGGGCGCGGAGGTCTGCCCATGACCGCGGGTGTCGAAGCGGAGCACGCGGTAGCGGCCCTTGAGCGCGCGCGCCTGCTCGTCCCACATGGAGAGGTTGCAGGCGAGGGAGTGGCTGAAGGTCACCACCGGGCCGTCGCCTTCGATCTCGTAGTTGATCTCGATGCCGTTCGCCTTGAGCTTCATGGGGTCACTCCTGGGTGGCGGTGCTGGGGCAGATCTGGTTGTAGGGACAGTAGCGGCAGGTCTGGTAGCCGGGGGTCGCCTCGAACTGCCGCTGGCGGATGCCCCGCGCCGCTTCCTCGATCGCCGCGCGGGCCTCCCGCAGGTCCTCGGGGCCAGGCCGGTGGCGCCCGGTGAGCCCGGACTCGAGGAAGCGCAGCTCAACCCGAGCGGGGAGCCGGCCGGTCATCTCGTTCTGGGCGAGGGCGTAGATCTTCAGCTGCAAACTCTCCCGAGCGCGCTGGTCGGCCTTCTTCTGGTCGGTGACGTCGCTCGACTTGTAGTCCACGATGACGAGCCCGTCGGGGGTCTCGTCGACGCGGTCGAAGCGGCCACGCACCCGGTTGAGCCCGACGCTCACCCCGAACTCGCGCTCCACGTCGGTGGGCTTCTGCCCCGAGGCTTCCTCCTCGTGGTAGAAGCGCGTGAGGGCGGCGATCCCCGCTCGCTTGCGCTGCTCCTCGTGATCGCGCGTCAGGAAGCCCTCGTTGCGCCAGGCATTGTCGAAGGCGATGAGGAAGTCCTCCAGCGAGGTGTAGTTGCCCGCGGCCCGCCGGCGCAGGTAGAACTCCACCGCGTTGTGGAGCGCGCTGCCGTAGACCACCGCGTGGTGCTGCCGCAGCGGGATGCGCAGGATGTGGATGTAGTGATACTTGAGCGGGCAGGTCTCGTAGTCGTCCACCTGCCGGTAGCTGACCGAGAGCGGCTCGTCGTCGGGCACCGGGGCGAGGCCCAAGCCGACGGCCTCCGGGGGCGGAGCCAGCCGTCGCAGCTCCTCGATGGCCTGAGCCCGGAAGGGGCGCGCCGCGTCCTTGGGCAGGTCGAGCGCCTCCAGCACGAACTGGCTCACCTTCCACTTGCGCTTGCCGCCCATGTCCTCGGCGCTGATCAGGTAGAGCTGCTCCTTGGCGCGGGTCATGCCCACGTAGAAGAGGCGCCGCTCCTCCTGCTCGTGGAAGTCGCCGGTGGGCAGCGTGTCCTTGATGAGCCCGGGCGGGATCTCGACGGGATCCGACCTTCGCGTGGACGGAAACTTGTTCTGCACGCAGTCCACCATGAACACGACCGGCCACTCGAGCCCCTTGGACTTGTGCACGGTGAGCACGTGCACCGCCGGGGTCTCGGTGTCGGCCTCGGCCATCGCCGGATCCTCGCCCGCGTCGATCAGGGCGTCCAGATGGTTGACGAACTCGCGCACGTTGTCGTACTTGAGCACGCGGGCCGCGTCCTTGACCCGCGTGAAGAACTTGCTGACGTTCTGCACCTCCTGCTCGAGCTCGGCGGGCGCCTTGGCGTAACGGGTCATGAGCCCGGAGTCCACCAGGAACTGGTAGAGCACCTCCCCGGTCGGATGCTCGCGGGCCAGCTCCATGTAGCGCTGGAGGTCCGCGATCAACCGAGCGATGGCGCCTGCGCCCTCGTCGCCGAGCTCCACCTCCGCGGGCACCGCGCGTAGCACGTCGAAGAGCCAGCGGTGTTTGCGATCGGCGTAGGTCGCGCACCTGGTGAGATCGACGATGGGGACCTGGTAGACGTCCGAGGAGGCCAGGTAGTGCAGGCTCACCGAGTCGTCCGGATGCGCGACGGTTCTAAGAAAGGCGATCAGCAAGCGGATCTCGGGCCGACCGTAGAGCCCGGCGTTGCCCGAGAAGGTCCACGGGATCCCGCGCACGTTCAGAGCGCGCAGGAACGGGTCGGCGTCGTTGTTGGCGCGCACGAGCACCGCGCAGTCGCGATAGGGCCGGCCGCGCTCGTGCTCTTCCTTGATCAGCTCGGCCACGTGGTCGGACTCGCTGGAGACCGTGTCGAAGGCCAGATGGCGCGGTGCCTCTCCCATCCCGACGGTGGAGACCAGCCGCTTGTCGATCTCCTGGGCCACCTCGAGGCGGTCGGGGTTGTTGTGCTGGATGAGCCGGTAGGCGGCGTCGAGCACCGCCTGCGGCGAGCGGCGGTTCTCCTGGAGCACCACCCGGAGCGCGTCCGGATAGGTCCGGTCGAAATCGAGGATATTGCTCATGGAAGCGCCGCGGAATCGGAAGATGGCCTGATCGTCGTCGCCGACCACCGCCACGTTGCGGTGCCGCGCCACCAGGAGCTTTACCAGCTCGAACTGGGCGTAGTTGGTGTCCTGGAACTCATCGACCAGGACGTGCGTGAAGCGCTGCTGATAGCGCCTGAGGATGTGGAGGCGCGTCCGGAAGAGGCGCAGGGCTTCGACGATCTGGTCGCCGAAGTCCACCTGCCCGAGGCGCGCCATCAGCGTCTGGTACTGGGCGTAGGTCCGAGCCAGCTCCAGGTGCTGCTCGGCCTCGAGCCGTGTCTCGTCGTCACCCGCCTTGCCCAGCAGCTCCTCGGCGTGGGCCAGATACTCTTCCGGGCTCACGTCCTCGTCCTTCAGGCGGCTGAACTGGCTGATGATGGCCTGGAGGTGCCGGGTCGGATCGCCCAGCGGACGGTAGTGCTTCAGGGGAAACTCGAAGAGATGATCGCGGAGAAAGATGACCTGCTCGGCGCGGGTCAGGACTCGGAAGTCGGGCGTGAGACCCAGCTCGAGCGCGTTCTCCTTGATGAGATGGTCGCCGAAGGCGTGGAAGGTGGAGATCTGCACGTCGGCGTAGCCGTAGGGCACGAGCGTATCGACACGCTCCTCCATCTCGGCCGCCGCCTTGTCGGTGAACGTCAAGGCGAGGATCTCGGAGGGCCGGGCTCGCCGCGTGGCGATGAGGTGAGCGATGCGACGCGTGATGACGGTGGTCTTGCCGGTGCCGGCGCCCGCGATGATCAGGAGGGGACCGCTCTCGTGGGTGACTGCGGCAGCCTGGGGCGCGTTCAGCCCCTCGAGGATGCGCTCGGCGCCCCGCGCCGCTTCCGCCATCAGGCGAAACTATACCACCCTAGGGAACGACGAGTGAAAGCGCGGCGGGCACGCACTCGAAGCGGACGGGAAGCGGGCCGTGCAGCTCGCCGTCCACCTGCACGAACCGGCTGTTGTCGCCGTGCACGACCGCCCGGCGGGTCTTCAAGTAGGTCACGCCCGGCAGGCCCAGGTGCGATCCGCTGAAGGCGGCGGCCAGGTAGCGGGCGAACCGGTGGCGCTGGGTGGAGTCGAAGAGGCACACATCGAGCACATCGTTGTCCATGCTGGCTTCCGGCGCGAACCGGAGGCCGCCCCCGTAGGAGGGCGCGTTCGCCACCACCGCGAAGGTCGCGCGGTGCTGGATGCCCTCGGTCTCCACCAGGAAGTGGATCGGGTGCCAGTCCGTGAGCTGGCGAAGGCCGGCCATCCAGTACGCGCCCTCGCCGGTCAGCCGCTTGAGCCCGGGATGCACCGCGCGCACCACGTCGGCGTCCAGCCCTACGCCCGCCATCAGCAGGAAGTAGCGCTCACCGGCCCGCCCCACCGACACGCGCCGCAGCCGGCCCGCCGCGATGACGTCCGCCAGGAGATCGAGGCCGCCCGGCAGCCCGAGCTCCCGCGCCAGCACGTTCGAGGTCCCGGCGGGCCACACCGCGAGCGGGGTCGGCGTGCCCACCATCGCCTGCATGGTCTCGTTGACGGTGCCGTCGCCACCGTGGACGATGACCAGATCGGCGCGCGCCTCCACCGCGCCCGCCGCGAGCCGGGTGGCGTCGGCCGGGCCCGAGGTGACCTGCGGCGTGACGGTGATCCCGCGCAGCCGCAGGGCGTCGACCATGCGGGTGACCGAGTGGAAACGATCGCGGCGCTGGCCGGAGCCCGGATTGTGCACGAGGAGCGCGGTGCGCGACACGGCCCTCTCGCTACCGTCGGATCTCGGTGCTGTCCGTGGCCAGCAGCTCTTCGAGCTCCGCCCGCGTCACCACCGGCACGTCGCCCCAGATCGTGCACTTCAGCGCGGCGAGCGCGGTGGCGGCGTCCACCGCCTGCTGGGGGCCGCGCCCGATCAAGGTGGCCCACAGGAACCCGGCGGCGTAGGCATCACCGGCGCCGACGCGGTCCACCACCGACACGGTGTATTGCCGGGACGGGCGCGAGACGCCCACGGTGGTGAGCACCGCGGAGCCGGCTTCCCCCAGCGTGAGCGCGATGGTGGCCGCCGGCGCGAGGCGATGCAGCTCCGCGAGGACACGCTCGGGCGCGCCCTCCAACTCGAACACGGTGGCCGCGTCGTCCCCGCCGACGAAGAGGTATTGCACGCGGGGCAAGATCTCGCCGAGGAAGTCGCGCGCCTCTTTCGGGCTCCAGAGCCGAGCACGGTAGTTGACGTCGAGGGACACCGGCACGCCGGCGGTCGCCGCTTCGTCGATCGCGCGGCGGACGACTTCCCGAAGGTTGTTCCCGAGCGCGGCGGTCACGCCGGTGATATGCACGACCCGCGCGCTCCGGACCGGCGTCCAGTCCACGTCGTCCGGGACGAGGCGGCTGAACGCCGAGTCGCGCCGATCGTAGAGCACGCGCACCGGGCGGGGCGCCATGCCGTACTCGATGAAGTAGAGACCCATCCGCTGGCCGGGACGCCGGAGCACACCGCGACAATCCACCCCGTGACCGCACAGCTCGTGGATGGTGCGGTCACCCCAGGCGTGCTCCGACGGCAGCGCCGAGATGAGGGCGGTGCGCAGCCCGAGCCGCGCGCAGGCGGCCGCCACGTTGGCCTCGGTGCCCCCGATCTGGACGTCGAGGACCGAGGCCTGCTCCAACCGCTGCGGAGGAGTGGCGGCCAGCCGCAGCATCACTTCACCCAGCCCCACCAGATCGTACTGCGGGGCCGGCCGGGTCACGCGCTGCCCGTCACGCGCACCGAGAGCCGGGTGCCCAGGATGAGAGAGGATTGAACCGATTCGAGGTGGCGATCCGCCGCGAAGGTGACGCGAGCTGGCTGATCGGAGCGCGCCCAGGAGGAGAAACGCGTGATGTCCACCAGCGCGGTGAGACGACCCGTTGCCGCGTCAGGGCTAGGGCGGAAGCGCAGGGGCACCAGCTCGACCCGGTAACCATCCGGCGAGACGTCGTCGGGGCCTTCGTTCTCGGCGCGGGCCCGCCGGACGACCAGCGTGTGATACCACCCGTCCGCGTCGCGCTCGAGCGTGTTGGATGCAAAGTTGAGCTCGGTCGAAACCAGATCGTCCACGTGACGCCCGGGTGGCATGGCCACGACGCCGTCCACCTCGCGGCGCCGGCCGAGCAGCAAGGTGTGCGTGACCGAATGGAGCTCGACTCGCTGACGCTCGTAATCGTAGGTGGTCGCCGAGGTGTTCTGGCGGCCGCGGAACATATGGACACTTCGAGACCCGACCGGCCTGAATCGCCCATCCCGAATGACGCCGGTAGCCTCGGTCTTGGTGCTGATGGCGGTGCCCTTGCCCTCCATGGTCACCCGGTACCGCCCGGCCCGCCGGTCGATCTCCTGGACCACCGTGCCGGTCAGGGAAAAGGTCAAAAAGCTAAATAGGACGGACAAATCGAGCTGATAGCCCAGCTCGGCCCGCTCGCGCTCCAGACCGTGAGCCCACCCGGGCATCAGCAGCAGGCCGGCCGGCAGGGCGGCGAGGAGCTGGCGGCGGGTCAGAGAGTGCCTCATACGCTGGCATTCTACCCGACCCGCCCACGCCGCGAGATTTGGTTTTAGATTTATTTCCTGCTAGTTTATAAGCTCTATCCC
>Ga0187893_10002953_pt1 | contig 35821 bp, 32 predicted proteins | sample MA1701074metaG_FD_139574 | JGI IMG/M metagenome (GOLD analysis project Ga0187893, IMG submission 139574) | White microbial mat communities from a basaltic lava cave in the Kipuka Kanohina Cave System on the Island of Hawaii, USA - MA170107-4 metaG ...
CGTAACCATGTCCAGAAGACCGTCGGTAAGCCGTGTGCGGGAGAACCGCATGCACGGATTGAAAGGGGGATGGGGAAACGTGCTCGCACCGCGAGCGGCGCGCCCCTGACTACCAATGGACTTGTCCGACGTCGAGGTGCGGGTGCTGGGCTGTCTGATCGAAAAGGAGCGGACGGTCCCCGACGCCTACCCGCTCACGCTCAACGCCCTGCGCCTGGCCTGCAACCAGACGTCGGGCCGCAACCCGATCGTGGCCTTCGACGACCGGGCCGTCGACGCCGCGCTGCTGTCGCTGAAGTCGCAGGGCCTGGTGCGCTTCGTACACCCCGCCCACGGCAGCCGCACCACCCGCTACCGCCACGTGGCCGACGAGCGCTGGCGGATGGGGCCCGCCGAGCTCGCCGCCCTCAGCGCCCTCGTGCTGCGCGGGCCCCAGACCGGGGCCGAAGTGCGCGCCCGGACCGAGCGCCAGCACGACTTCGCCGATCTGGCCGCCGTCGAGGCCGTGCTCGACCAGCTTTCCGCCCGCACGCCCGAACCGTTCGTCACTCGACTGGGGCGCGGCTCGGGGCGGGCGGCCGGGCCGAGCGACCCCCGCTGGGCCCACCTGCTCGCCGGCGCGCCCTCCGACGATGACCCGGGACCCGACCTGGCGCGCTACTCCGCCAAGGGCGCGGCGTCGGGGGTGACGAGCCGCGTCGTCGCCCTCGAAGCGGAGGTGGCCAGCCTCGGCCAACGGCTGGCCGCGCTGGAACGCGAGCTCGGCTTCACCGAGTAACCTGGCCCGACAACGACAACACCTGGGGAGCTCGGGACAGCCGGGCTGAGAGGGTGGCCGACGCTACGGCGGGCGCCACTGACCCACGACCTGATCCGGGTAATGCCGGCGGAGGGAGACATGGACGCAGGCGCACGGACCGGCCCGATCGTGGTCGTGGTGGCCGGAGGCGACCCGATCGACCCCGTGGTGTTGCAGCGCCTGCCCCCCGGTGCCAGGGTGATCGCCGCCGATTCCGGCCTGGACCACGCGGTCGCGCTGGGCCTGCACGTCGACGTGGTGGTGGGCGACCTCGACTCGGCCACCGCCGCCGCGGTGGCCGTCGCGTCGGCGGCCGGTGCCTCGATCGAACGTCATCCCGTGGCCAAGGACCAGATCGACCTCGAGCTCGCCCTCGACGCGGCCCGGGCGTCCGGGGCGCGCCGCGTGGTGGTGATCGGCGGCCACGGCGGCCGGGTCGACATGTTCCTGGCCAACGCCCTGCTGCTGGCCTCGCCCGCCTACGCGGGGATGGCGGTGGAGGCCTACGCCGGTATCGCCCGGCTCTACGTGGCCCGCGGCGAAGTCGTCATCGAAGGACGTCGCGGCGAGGTGCTCACCCTGTTGCCGGTGCACGGGCCGGTGCTCGGCGTCCGCACCCACGGCCTGCGCTACCCGTTGCGGGACGAGACGTTGCCGGCGGGCACCAGCCGCGGCTGCAGCAACGAGATGACGGGGCCGATCGCCCGCATCACCTCCACCGACGGGACACTGCTGTGCGTCCTGCCCGGGACCAGCTTTCATTCCGTGGGCCCGCTCGCGGGCCAGCTCGCGGGCCACCCCGCGGGCCACCCCGCGGGCCACCCCGCCAACCACGACAAAGGAGCCCAGTGACAACCTCTGGCCGTGTAAGACGAATGGCCGTGATCCTCGCGGTCGGCCTGGTGGCGATGGCGTGCGGCAGCGACGAGCCCGGTTCCTCCGCCGGTGACGAGGCCGGCGCCGGTGACGAGGCCGGGCGCGAGGTGACCCTGGTGACGCATGACTCGTTCGCGGTGAGCGACGGCCTCTTCGACGACTTCACCGAGGACACCGGCATCGAGGTGCGCCTGCTCGCCTCCGGTGACGCCGGCAGCGCCCTCAACCAGGCCATCCTGACCAAGGGCAACCCGCAGGGCGACGTGTTCTTCGGCGTCGACAACACCTTCCTCACCCGGGCATTCGACGAGGAGCTGTTCGTGCCCTACGAGTCGCCCGCCCTGAGCGAGGTCGACGAGCAGTTCGTGCTCGACGACGAGCACCGCGTGACGCCCATCGACTACGGCGACGTGTGCCTCAACTACGACAGGAGCTTCTTCGCCGACGGGGGCGAGGGAGCCGACCTCGATGTCCCGGCGACGCTCGAAGACCTGGCCCGGCCCGCCTATCGCGACCTGTTGGTGGTGCAGAACCCCGCGACGTCGTCGCCCGGTCTCGCCTTCCTGCTGGCCACCGTGAGCCAGTTCGGCGAACAGGGTTGGCGCGACTTCTGGGACCGGCTGCGCGACAACGGCGTGGCCGTGAGCGACGGCTGGGAGGACGCCTACTACGGCCAGTTCTCCGGCTCGTCCAGCGGCACCGGGGAGCGGCCCCTGGTCGTGTCCTACGCCTCGAGCCCCCCGGCCGAGGTGGCCTTCGCCTCCGAGCCCATCGACGAGTCGCCCACCGGCGTCATCGATGCGAGCTGCTTCCGCCAGGTCGAGTTCGCCGGCGTCCTGGCCGGGACCGACCGGGCCGACGAGGCGGGGGAGCTCATCGACTTCATGCTGTCGAGCGCGTTCCAACAGGACATGCCGCTCAACATGTTCGTCTTCCCGGTGCGCACCGACGCGGCCCTGCCGGAGGTGTTCGTCGAGCACGCCGCCACCCCCGAGGACCCGTTCGAGATCGCACCGCAGGACATCGGGGCGAACCGCGACCGCTGGATCGGCGAGTGGACCGACACCGTCCTGCGGTGACGGCACCCGCACCCGCACCCGTCCGGTGATGCGGCCGCGTTCGCCTCTTCGGCGCCGCCTCGGGCCGGGCGTGCTGCTGGCGGCGGTGCCGGCCGGGTTCCTGGTCGTGTTCTTCGCCTACCCGGTGGCCACCATCGTGCTGGCCGGCCTGCGTCCCGACGGTCGCTGGGAGCTGGAGGCGTTCACCGAGATCCTGGCCGACCCGTCCGTCGCCGAGGTGCTGTGGTTCACGCTGTGGCAGGCGGCGGCGTCGACGGGGCTGACCCTGGTGCTGGCCCTGCCCGGCGCCTACGTGCTGGCGCGTTACGACTTCCGGGGCCGGTCGCTGGTGCGGGCCGCCATCACGGTGCCCTTCGTGTTGCCGACGGTGGTGGTGGCGTCGGCCTTCCTGGCCATCGTCGGCCCCCGGGGGGTGATCGGCGGGGCCGGGTTGCACCAGAGCATCTGGGCCGTCCTGGTGGCGCATGCCTTCTTCAACTACGCCGTGGTGGTGCGCACCGTGGGTGGGTTGTGGGCGCACCTCGACCCGAGGATGGCCGAGGCGGCCCAGGTGCTCGGGGCCGGGCGAGCCCGAGCCTTTCGAGAGGTGACGCTGCCGCTGCTGCGCCCGGCCATCGCCGCCTCGGCGGCGATCGTGTTCCTGTTCACCTTCACCTCCTTCGGCGTCGTGGTGCTGCTCGGCGGTCCCCGCCGGGCGACGCTCGAGGTGGAGATCGTGCGGGCCACGCGCGACCTGCTCGACCTGCGCCTGGCCGCCGTTCTGGCCCTGGTGCAACTCGTGGCCGTGGTGGCCATCGTGGCCGTGTACGGCTGGCTGCAGGCGCACGCGCCGGCCCGCCAGCGGCTCCGAGCCGGCGCCGAGGTGGCGGTCCGGGCGACATCGGCCCGCCGGCGCCTGGTGCTGGGCGCCAACCTGGCGGTCATGGCCGTGCTGCTCGGTGCGCCGCTGGCCATCCTGGTGGAGCGTTCGTTCCGGGCCCCGGGCGGCTACGGGCTGGGCTCGTACCGCGCGCTGGGTGAGAGCGCGGCGGCGTCGACGCTGTTCGTCCCGCCCGTCGAGGCCATCGGGAACTCGGTGGTCTTCGCGCTGGCCGCCACCGTCATCGCGCTGGTGGTGGGTGTGCCCGCGGCGGTGGCCCTGGCCCGGCGGCGCCGCGGAGGGTGGCGGGCGTTCGACGTGGCGTTGATGCTCCCGTTGGGCACCTCCGCGGTGACGGTGGGGTTCGGCTTCCTCATCGCCCTCGACGCCCCGCCGCTCGACCTTCGGGCCTCGCCGATGCTCATCCCCATCGCCCACGCCTTGGTGGCCATGCCCTTCGTGGTGCGCATCCTGGTGCCGGTGCTGACCTCGATCGACGTCCGCCTGCGCGAGGCTGCGGCCGTGCTCGGCGCCGGGCCGGTGCGGGTGTGGCGCGAGGTCGACCTGGCCATCGTGGGGCGGGCCCTGTTGGTGGCCTGCGGGTTCGCCTTCGCCATCTCCATCGGCGAGTTCGGGGCCACGCTGCTCATCGCCCGGGCCGACACGCCGACCCTGCCGGTGGCCATCTTCCGCTTCCTGGGCCGGCCGGGCGCGGCCAGCTTCGGCCAGGCCATGGCCATGAGCACGATCCTCATGGTGGTGACGGCTTCGGCCATCCTGGTCATCGAACGGTTCCGGGTCGGCGATGTCGGGCAATTCTGAGCCGATGACGGTCCCTCCGATGACCGTCCCTGCGATGACGGTCCCTTCGGTCACGAACCTCGGTGAGCCGACCGCGGGCGACGACGCTCGCCGGCCGACGCTGAGCGTCGAGGGGTTGCGGGTGGCCTACGGCGACACGGTGGCGGTCGAGGCGTTCGACCTCTCGGTCCGGCGTGGCGAGGTGGTGGTGCTGCTCGGTCCCAGCGGGTGCGGCAAGTCGAGCGTGCTGCGCGCCGTGGCCGGCCTGGAGACAGCGGCCCGCGGCCGGGTCCGGCTCGACGACGTCGACGTCACCGCCACTGCCGCGCATCGCCGCGGCGTCGGTCTCATGTTCCAGGACTACGCGTTGTTCCCGCACCGCGACGTCGCCGGCAACGTCGGCTTCGGGCTGCGCATGCGGGGGAACCGGCCCGGCGCCATCGCCCGCCGGGTCGGCGAGGTGCTGGCCTTGGTCGGTCTCGACGGGTACGAACGGCGGGCGGTACACGAGCTGTCGGGCGGTGAACAGCAGCGAGTGGCGTTGGCTCGGGCCGTGGCCCCGGCACCGAAGGTGCTCCTGCTCGACGAGCCCATCGGTGCCCTCGACCGGGCCCTGCGCGACCGCCTGCTGGGCGAGCTGCGGGCATTGTTCGACGTGCTGGGGATCACGGTCGTCTATGTCACGCACGACCAGACGGAGGCGTTCACGTTGGCCGATCGGGTGGTGGTGATGCGGGACGGACGGGTGGTGCAGGAGGGTCGCCCCGTCGACGTGTGGCGCCGGCCGGGCGATGTCTTCGTGGCCCGGTTCCTGGGTTTCACCAACCTGGTGCCCACCACCGTACGCGACGGGGTGGCCTCGAGCCCGTGGGGGGCCGTCGAGCTGATCGAGCCCGGCGGGGCCGGGGGGGCCGAGGGAAGCTTCGAGGGCGCGGCCACGCTGGTGGTCCGTCCCGACGGGCTGAGGCTCGGGGCCGGGCCGGTCACCGGCACCGTGGTCCGGACCACCTTCGCAGGCGACCACTTCGTCGTCGTCGTGGCCACCGATGCCGGGCCCGAGCTGAGCGCCGCCGCGGCGGCGGGGAACGTTCCCACGGTGGGCGATGCGGTGCGGTTGTCGATCGAGCCAGAGGGCGTGACCGTTGTCGCCGGGCGCGACCGCCGCCCCGACCGCCACCCCGACCCCTGAGGATCCAGCGATCGTTCCCGGGCTCGGGGCCCCCGGCGCCAGTCGCAGGATCGGCGCAGTTGCGCGCCTAGGCTTGGCGACGGAGACGGGCATTCGTCCGCGGCCACCGGGGGAGCTTTACGTTTGAAGAGATTCCGTAAGGGTGACGACGAACTCCCGCCGGGTCGGGACCGCAACCGCGACGCGGCGCGCGAGCTGGAAGAGGCGATCGGGCGAGGGGCCCCTCCGGGGTGGGGCGATCCGGGCTTCCAGATGCCGGGTGGCGGTCCGCCGGCCTGGCAGCCCGAACCGGCTTACGAGGCGCCCGGCTACGCCGCGCCCGCCTATGGCGCCCCGCGGCCCGACACGCCGGACGACGAGTACGACGACGACTACCAGGACGAGTACGAGGACGAGTACGACGACGAGCAGGACGACGAGCAGGACGACGGCCCCGAGGCCGGGGCCGGGGGCGGCTACTACGAAGCGCCGAGCGGGACGGCGCCGGCGGCTTCCGGTTACGACTACGGGCGTCGCGAGCCTCGACCGTGGGATGCCGGGCAGGGCTACGAGTACGAGTACCCCGACGCCAAGGCCGAAGAGCCCGAGGTGACGGAGTTCGCCCTGGCCCAGTGGGCGCAGGCCTCGGGGGCATCACGGCCCGAGGAGCTGGTGCTCCGGGTGGACACCGACGAGATCACCTCGGCTCGCGACCGGGCGCTGCAGGCGTTCCTCGACCGGCGCGATTCGATGCGGGCCCAGCATGCCCGAGACCGATCGATCCCCGATCCGATTCCCAGCGCGCCGAGAACGCCGTGGGCCGACGTGATCCCCCAGACCCGCCCCCGCCGCCCGGCGGAGACCACGCCGATCCGGATGCACGACGCCGAGGTCGAAGCCGCGCCCGAGGCCCCGGTGGCCAAGAAGCGGGCCCCGGCCAAGCGAGGCGCAGCCAAGCGGGCCCCGGCCAAGCGAGCCCCGGCCAAGCGAGGCGCAGCCAAGAAGGCACCGGCCGCCAAGAAGCAGGCCCCGGCCGGGAAGGCTCCCGCCCGCAAGGCCCCCGCAAAGCGAGCCGCCGCGACGAAGGCGCCGGCCCCGAAGAAGGCTCCGGTGAAGAAGGCTCCCGTCACGAAGGCCGCGGTGAAGAAGGCCCCTGCCGCGCAGAGGTCCTTGCCACCGAAGAAGGCTCCCGTCAAGAAGGCTCCCGTGAAGAAGGCTCCCGTGAAGAAGGCCGCGGTGAAGAAGGCGGTGCCGACCTCTCGGGGCGGCGGGAGATCGGCGCCGCGGTAGCGCTCGTTCGCCGGCGTCGTCCTGTCCGGGCTCGCGCACGAGGATCGCCAGGGAGAACCGGGTGGCCGCCACGAGCGACGGCCCCCGGTCCGATCCTGGTGCTCAGCGAACCGTAGGAACCCCGGGCTCGCTCACGCCTCGGGTGAGACCGTAGGTGCGGCCGTCACCTTGGTCGATGGCGCATACCGCGACGCCACCGCAGATCTATCTGACGGCGCGACAGCGCGAGCGGCTCGACGCGCGGGCTCGGGTCGAGCACAAGACCATGACGGCGATCATTCGCGAGGCGATCGACAGCTTCGTCGGACCGTCGTCGGATCTGCATCGCCAGGCATGGCGGGATGCCACCCTCGGCCAGGCGCCCGGTCTGCGCGCGCTGGTCCCGTCGCGGGATGAATGGGCCGGTCGCGATGCCCGACGTCATGCCTGACCTCGTGCCCGACGTGCTTGTCGACACCGACGTCTGCATCGACCACCTCGAGGAGGGGATAGAGCTACCCGACGGGCCAGCGTTGTGGTGCTCGGTGATCACGCGTGCTGGTGGACGAGGCCATCGCCGAACGAGCCGGTCGCCTGCGCCGTAGGGTGCGGCGGCTGCGCCTTCCTGACGCCCTCATCGCCGCCACCGCGCTCGAGCACGATCTGGCCCTTCACTCGCGCAACCGGGCCGACTTCCGAAGGGTTCCCGACCTGGAACTGTTTCGCTGACCGGAGCGGGGCAAGCGCTCGCCGGCGTGACAAGCGGCGTGCGCTGATGCTGCCCAGCAGCACTGACGCCTGATCGACGGTTCGCCGTTCGAGCGGCCTCCGTCGCAGTCACATCGGGCATGCGAGTCAGATCATCCGACACAGCCAGTTCCGGCTATGGCACCGGTCGCTCGCGCCACGCACGTTCGGCGGCTCGATGTCCGCTGCCGCCGGGTAGTGGCGTCGCCATTCCCGGAGGGTCCTGACCCCCTCGAACCGGTCTTGGCGTCGGCGTCGGCCGAGAGATCGCGCCGCTTGGGGCGTCGCCGCGCGAGGAGTTGATCCTGTGGGTGGACGACGCCGCCGATCAGGTGCTGCGCAAGCTTTGGTGGTGCCGGCTCGGCGACGAGGTCTCCGAGCGCCAATGGCGTGACGTGCTGGCCATCCTGCGGGTGCAGGGCGACGCCGAGCGGCGTGCCAACCGGCGTGCGCTGACGCTCTTCAGCAGCAGTCACGCACGCCGGAATGTGAGTGAGCGGGTGCCCGCCTGGCGGGTTACGGGGTTTCCGTTGACTCTCGGGTGTTGTCGGCCTATCTTCACGGTGCCGGGCAAGCCCTCCAGTCCAAGGACGCCGATGAACCAGGGTCGACTTGCCCGGTGGCGGGTGTCGCGAGTGCCGGCCGTGCTCGTGCTCGTGCTCGTCCTTACGACGGCTGCATGCAGCGGCGACGACGACGGCGCGTCGGCCGGCGCCACCACCACCGTCACGATCGACGTCGAGGTGAACGACACCACCACGTCGACGCTGCCGGCCACCACCACCACCACCACCACCGTCTCCGAGGCCGACCGCTTCCGAACCATCGCCGTCGACCTCTGGACCGCCCGCAACGAGCTCTACCAGAACCCACCAACCGACCCCGAGGCCGCCCTGGTGGAGATCTTCGACCGGCAATGCGATTGCTTCCAAGCTGAGCTCGACGACCTCACTGAGCTGGCAACGAACGGCGAGTACATAAGTGGCCCCCCGGCCTCTCCGCTCGGCGTGCGCTTCTCCGATCTCGATCGTGATACGCGGACGGCCTTGGTTCATCTCGCCCTTGACGCATCCCCTCGGCAGCTTCTGGCGACAGATGGCGCCGTCATAGACGAGCTGTCGGGCGGCGCCCCGTTCGCCGTTGCGCTCGGTCTGATCGAGCGAGAGGGGCGTTGGCTGATCGACATCGTGGCGCCACTGCAGGTCGATGCCACCTTCGTCGAAGCGCTGATCGGGGAGGGATTGCCCTGATGCGGCGTTACACGCTCACGAGGGCCATGAGCATCCTCGTCTTCGCGTCGTTGGGCTCACTGGCGTTCGGCGCCGAAGTCGTCCGCGCCGAGACCATGCAGGACGCGTGCAGCGGAAGCGCGGGTGTCGACACGGGGTCGCTGAGAGGAAGGGTGCACTGCGACACGCCGTCACTCGCCTCCTCAGGCGGCGTCGGTTCGTCGGGAGCCGTGGGACGGCCATTCCGGCTCGAGATCGCCGAGCGCGTGGGCGAGCCCGGATGCAGTTCCAGTCCAGACGGCCTTCGGATCATCGAACGAAAGGTCTTCCTCGACGGGCAGGAACCGGCTCGGGACGTCCGCGGTTACTGCTGGGAGCCGGGGGCGCCGCGGCCCGGGTCCGACGGGATCGCCACGCCTCCGTCCGCCGAGGAGGTGGCCTCGCAGGCTCCCATCCCGGTGCCCGTGGTGAACATCAACCCGCATGTGCGGGGCCTGGTCGGCATCGAGACCTGGCTCTGGTACGACCAGGCCGCCACCGTTACCCTGCCGCCCGTGACGCTCGACGGTTGGACCGTCACCGCGGACCTGTCCGTGGTCTCCCTGGCCTGGGACATGGGCAACGGCGACGTCGTCACCGGCGAAGCCCCGGGCACCGAGGACGACCCCTCGGCCACCTACGTCTACGAGAACGAATGCCGGCCCTGCACGATTGCCATGACCGTCACCTGGTCGGGGTCCTACACGGTCACCCATCCCTCGGCGCCCGCCCCGGTCACCTTCGAACTGGGCGCACACGACGTCAGCGCCGAGCTGATCTTCGACGTCCCCGAGGTCGAAGCCGTAGTCGTCGGCTAGGTCCAGCCCAATCGGGTAGTCCGATCGGTTCCCAGCGTCGATGCGGCATCAGCGCACCGTTGCGGTGCGAATCTGCCGCATCGACCCGAGCTCGGATCCAGCGCGCCGGAACGCCGTCGGCCGACGTCATCGCCCAGATGCGACCACGGCGCCCGCCAGGGACGACGCCCGTTCAGATGCACGACGCCGAGGTCGCCTCCGAGCCACCAGCGACCAAGAAGCGAGCGCCGGTCAAGCGAGCCGAGCGAGCCGGCGGGAGCTCGACGCCTCGCTCCACATAGGCCCGGTCGGGCCTGCCAGGATGTCGAGATGGCGTCGCCGGCTGGTTGGCTGGACACCACCGACGAGGCGAGCGCGGTACTCCTCGAGGGGTGGCGGCTCATGGGGCCGGCCCGTCGCGCTGCTCTCGTGGACGCCTGGTCGCGTGACGTCCGCGTGCTGGCGGAGGTCGGCATCCAGCGGCGCATGCCTGCCGCGACACCGTCGGACGTCCGCATCGAGCTCGGGCGCCTGCTCTACGGCGAGGCTGTCGTCAACCGCGAGTGCGAGGCCGCCGTCCGCGCCCACGACGGACCTGCACTGGGCCAGTCGTGAACCCGGGGGTACTGCCCCTCGCTCGGGAGGTCGCCGCCCTGCTCGAGGGCGTCGGTATCGACTACGTGATCGGCGGGTCGGTCGCCAGTTCCCTCGTCGGCGAGCCCCGGGCCACCGTCGATCTCGACATCGCGGTCGAATTGACCGCCGACCGCGTGCAGGCCCTGCTCGACGCGCTGGCCGGGGCGTACTACGTCAGCGAGACGGCGGTATGAGATGCGGTTCGCCGCCAGGGGTCGTGCAACGTGATCCATCTCGACACCATGCAGAAGGTCGATCTGTTCGTGCTCGGCGACGGGCTGCTCGACCGGCTGCAGATGGCCCGTCGCCAGCAGATCATCCTGGATGACGACGGCCTGGAGAGGCTCTGGATCGGCTCCGCCGCCGATCAGGTGCTGCGCAAGCTTTGGTGGTACTGGCTGGGCGACGAGGTCTCCGAACGCCAATGGCGAGACGTGCTGGTCATCCTGCGGGTGCAGGGCGCGGCGGTCGACGTCGTGGACCTGCGGGCCACGGCGAGTGCCGTGGGCCTGGCCGACCTGCTGGACCGCGCCCTCGACCAGGCCCGCCGCTGAGCCCGGGCGCACACCCAGCGGCGCGCCATTGCAATCGGCGTGCGTTGACGCTGTCCAGCCGCGGTAACGCACGCCGGAATGCCAATGAGCGGGGTCCGACGGGATCGCCCCGCCTCCGTCCGCCGAGGAGGTCGCCTCGCAGGCTCCCATCCATGCATGTCGATGCGGCATCAGCGCACCGTTGAGATCGGTATCTGCCGCATCGACCAACGCCAGGGGCCGTCAGCCCACGAGCAAAGGCGAGCCGCCCGTGTCACAGTCGAACACGCCGAGCACCCGGTTATCAGCGCCAGCCACGGACAGACCGAGTGCCTCGAAGAGCGGATCGAAGATCAGCAGGTCGACCTGGGTGGTGACCGGCGAGAGCACGGAAAGGATGGTTCCGAGCGGGACGCTACCCAGGACGCTGAGATCGCCGAGGAGCGAGGTGCCGAGGCCGAGGCCGACCGCGGCGACCGGCTGTCCGGGGGGCGGTGTCGGATACGGCCCAGTGAAGAAGAGGTCGGTTGGAGGGGCACCGCTGAGAGGCAGGTTCGCATCGGCGATTGGTACCGGAGGAAGGAACGGCAGGATCAACGTAACCAGGGCTGTCGCGGTCGCGGCCGTAGTCTGCGCCTCAACCGTCACGGTACTCAGGTCTGGATCCGGCCCGGCACAGTTGATCTCGGTCAATTTTGCGATGCCTTGCGCAGCACCTAGCCCGATGGCCATGTCGATGGTGCCGACGATATCCAGGTTGAGCGCCACGTCGAGCTGGGCGGTTGTAGCCTGCGTGACCCAATCGCCGCCGGCGCCGATGGCAGCTGGTCCGATCGCGATCCTTGGCGGTTCGATCAGGGTGAGGGAGAGTGATCCCGTTACGAGGCCTGGGACGATCAACTGGAGATTGGGGATCGAAACGAAGCTGTCGCCGTCGGCGAGTTGCGCGGTGCCCATCAGCAGGTCGAACACATTGATGGTCGCGTTGGCCGCGGCCTCCTCGCCGCCGTCCGCGACCGAGACGAGATCACCGAGGCTGATCTCGTAGCTGGCGTCGGTCTGCAGCGCGAGATTGTTGAGGATCACGGTTGCCGGGTTACCGATCCCAAGCACCGTCGCGCTCGCAGTCAGCAGGTCTCCGACGTTGATGTTCGGTGCGGCAAGCAGTGCATCGACCGTGCCAAAGCCGAGCTCGGCGGCGAGGTCACCGAGGGTGACGTCTGCGGAGGCCAGGCCTTGGTAGCCGAGCAACGTCAAGTTCACGGGCGTGGCCGTGCCGAGTAGCTCGGTCAGCAAGGGATTTAGGATCGACGGTGAGTCGAGATCGAGCGACGCCAACTTGGACCCGATAGAGATCTCGGCGATCGGCTCCTCTCCGGCGCGGCCTATGGCGCTGCGGCTGGTGGTGCCGTTGGTGAAGCGGAAGAACTCGCTGACGTCGTCGGTGGCCGTGACCTTGACCGCGTCGGCGACCACGCACGCCGTGTCGACGGTGTAGCTGGCCTGCACGAAACAGCCCGGTTCGACCAGCAGGTCGCGGATGCCGTCGGTCTCGGTCCCGCTGGCCGGGAAGTTGTTGCGGGCCCGGCTGGCGTCGATCTCGGCCAGCCAGTCGGCGGCGCCGGCGTAGGCCGTGGTCAGACGGCCGTCGAGGGAACGGCCGAGGTCCAAGGCGATGGCGTCGGCGTCGGCTTGAAGGTCACGTCGCTTGAGCGAGATGCTGCCGAGGTTCACCGCGAACGCGGCCATCGACACGAGCGCGGTCATGGTGATGGCCACCACCACCAGCACCGCGCCATGGTCGCCCTGAGCCCGCCGGGTGCGGAACAGGTAGCGGCTCATACCGGGTTCAGCTCCACGACCGACTTCACCCGCAGGGTGTCGGGCAGGGCGAACCCGAGCCCCGGCAGGCTGGGCAACAGCGGGTCGGCGTCGTAGTCGTAGACCAGCGAGACCGTCATGCAGTCCTCGAGATCGGCAGGGTCGTCGGTGCCGACCGGGGAGTCGCAGTCGTGGATGTCGAAGTCGCACGTGAGCGGACCGCTGGCCGAGCAGGTCTGGTTGAAGGCGCCCACGGCTTGAGCAGTCGCAGCCGCGGTCCGGACGGGCACGTCGACTCGTAGTGACGTCGCCGCCGCCCTGGCGCCTTCGGCGGCTGACTGGGCCATGCTGCCCCGGAAGGACATCACGAACGAGTAGGCGATGATCCCGAAAAGGAGCGCGAAGAGCAGGATCATCACCAGGCTGAACTCGACCAGCGCGGCACCCCGATCCCCTCGGGCCCGTGTGACGGGTGGTCTCGTGTTCCTGGCTGGTTCCACGCCCGCTCCTCGTCCGGTGTCTGCTCTGCGCCGACGGCGCGAGATCCGTGTAATGCGCGGTAGCGCTGGATCCTGTGACGAGTATCGGACGTGGCGGCGATCCTGCCCATGGCCCGTCCGGGCCATTTCGCAGTGCCCCGATCGGACTAGTCCGGTGCCGTTCCGATGGATGATTGGGCCGAACCGGACGAGTCGGGCGCAGTGCGCGGGCCGTCGCCGGATCCCGCGCCCGCGGTCCCCGCCGAACCGGCCGCCGCGGGTCGGCGTCCCTGCGCCAGCGCCTCGGCCACCGCCAGCACCCGCGGGTCGCGTTCCACGTCCTCCAGCAGCGCCGGGAGCGCCAGGCACCAGTTCGGCCACTCGGTGGTGGTGCCCGGCATGTTGGGCCGTTCCTGTACCTCGAGAGCGTCGTCCAACGTGGCGGTGACCACCATCGACGGCGCCCCGGCCAGGGCGCGATAGGCGCCGAGCACGACCGACGCCTCGCTGTCGGGCGAGGCAACCGCGGCCAACCGCGAGCGCAGCGCGTCGTTCGAGCCCTCGCTGGGCTGCAGCCCGATGGCGCGCTGGGCATCGAGGTCGGTCCCCGACCACAGCCCGGCCACGGTGGGCAGGTCGTGGGTCGAAACGGCGGCCAGGGCCTGGCGAGGCCACGAAAGCGGTGGCTCGGACTCGAACCAGAACAGCTTGTACGTCAACACCCCTCGTCGGGCCAGTTGCCGGCGGGCCTCGTCCTCGACCGTACCGAGGTCCTCGCCCACGACCCAGGCGCCGGCTCTGGCGCTCTCCAGCGCCAACACGTCGAGCAGCTCGCCGTCGGGGTAGCGCACGTAGGTCCCGTCCGCGGGCGAGCCCCCGGGTGGGATCCAGAACAGCCGGAAGAGCCCCATCACGTGGTCGATACGGATGCCCCCGGCGTGGGCCAGCGCGGCTCGCACGGTCTGGGCAAAGGGTGCATACCCCGCGGCCCGCAGCTTCCAGGGGACGAGCGGGGGCAGGCCCCAGTCCTGGCCCTGGGTGTTGAACTCGTCCGGCGGCGCGCCGACCCGCACACCGTGGGCGAAGACGTCCTGCCACGACCAGCCGTCGGCGCCGTTCGGGTCGACGCCGATGGCGATGTCGTTGACGACGGGCAGAACCGCGCCGACCCCAGCCACCTGCTGGTCGAGCAGCCACTGCAGCCAACAGTGGAAGCGGACCCGATCGGCGTGGGCCAGGGCGAAGCGGGCGACGCCGGGAGCGCCGGGGTGGCGGTGCTCCGCGGGCCACGACCGCCACCCCGCGCCGTGGTGCTCGGCCAGCGCGCAGAACACCGCATAGCGCCGCAGGGCGGGGTCCTGTGCGTCGCAGTAGGCGTCGAACCCGGGGTCGTCGTCGAAGCCGGCCCACAGCCGTTCCAGCGCGGCCAGCTTCAGCTCGTACACGGCGTCGCGGTCGATGCGGCGTTGGGCCGAGAGCGCCCGACCGGCCGTGGCCGCCGCGCGCAGCAGGTCGTCGACGTCGTTCCAGCCCGGTACCTCCTCGACCCGGAGGTACAGCGGGCTGCGGTAGCGACGGCTGCTGGGGAAGTAGGGGCTCGGCTCCTGGGCGACGAGGGGGAGCGCGGCGTGCAGGGGGTTGAGGGCGATCATCCCCGCGCCGTGGCCGGCCGACCAGGTGGCGAGCCGGCGCAGGTCGGCCAGGTCGCCGATGCCCCAGCTCAGCCGCGATCGGGCGGCGTAGAGCTGCACCGTCCAGCCCCACGTGCGCAGGTCGGCCGGCAGGTGACAACGGTCGGGCACGATGATGAGCCGGGTGGTGGGGCCGCCGTCGGAGGGGTGCAGGTCGTGGTAGCCGAGAGGCAGGTCGGGAGGCAGTGCCGAGAACGCCCGCAACTCGGTGCCGTCCTCGAGGACCAGCTCGGCCGGGCGCTCGATGGCCTCCGCCGCCCCGTAGCGCACGAACCACACCGGGCGCGACCGCGGCGGCGGGTCCTCCACGTCCACGTGCCCGCCCATGGCCGCCCGCAGGATCTGCCGGGTCTCCTCGGGGGTGGCGTGCCAGCGTCCGGCCACGTCCCAGTAGCCGTCCTCGATGCCCCACGCGTCGGTGGCCACCTACACCCCCACCCCCACCCCCACCCCGCATTCCGCGACAAACGGTGGGGTCGCGACCCCACGTTCTGTCGCGGAATCGCCCGGGGGGGGCCCGGGGGCGGGCATCAGCCGTCGGTGCCGGGGCCGGCGCCGGCGCGGTCGGCCACGAACACGCCCAGCGCGTCGAGGTCGACCGCGGTGCACGACTGCTTGGCCAGCCAGGCGGTGGCCACGATCTCGTCGACGAGACCAGGGTTGGGGGCGATGACCACGCGCTCGTCGAGCGCGGCCAGGGCCGCCACCTCGGCCGGCGCCAGCGGCGAACGGTGCTGGACGAGCACGCCTCCGCCTTCGAGGATGCCGACCTGCACCGGCCGGCTGATCGGGTCGGTCAGCTCCCCGCTGAACGTGCGGCCCGGTTGGTGCGGGCCCGACGTGGGCGGGTCGGACTGGTAGGTGGGCTCGGGCGCGCCGGGCAGGACGTGTTGCAGGTACGCGGGGTCGAGCGGCTCCTCCTGCACGTCCCCGCACGACGTGCTCGACGTCTGGGGGTCGCGGGGCGAGGGGTTGGTGCCGGAGGTGGCGCTCACCTCGATGTCGTCGTCGTCAGGATCAGCGTCGCGGTCCCCCCCACCACCGCTGCAGCCGCCGAGCACCAGGGCCACCATCACCAGGGCCACCGCGCCCCCCGATCCGGTCAAGCCCGCAGGGATGCTCCCCGGTAGGCGAGGCCGTCGTCCCGGAAGCCGCTCGTGGACCGCGGCGATGCCGGCCACGATGAGCACCCCGCCAGCCAGCAGGCGCAGCTCGAAGGGCTCGCCCAGCACCACCACCCCTACGGCCACGGCCACCACCGGGATCACGTAGGTGACCAGCGAGGCCCGGGTAGGACCGAGCTCGGCGACCACCCGGTAGTTGAGGACGTAGGCCAGCCCGGTGCCCAATGTGCCCAGCAACACGATGGCCAGCGTCCGGGTGGGCGACAGGTCGATGCCGTTCACCGCGCTGGTCGCCAGGGCGAACGGAGCCAGCACGATGGTGGCGGCCACCAGCTGGCCGGCGGCGGCCACCAGGGGCGGAATATCGACCAGGTGGCGGCGCATGTACGCAAAGGAGATCCCGTAGCAGGCGCCGGCCAGCACCGAGGCCATCGACCCGCTGAACGAGGAGTTGGCCAGGTCGCTGCCGCCCACCCCGGCGGCCACGGCCACACCGGCCATCCCCACCATCAGCCCGACGGCCTGGATGCGCCGCAGCTTCGTGCCCAGGTAGAGCGCCGCGGCCAGGGCCGTGAACAGGGGCGTGGAGGCGTTCAGCACCGCGGTGAGCGCGGAGGTGATGCGCTGCTCGCCCCAGGCCAGCATGGTGAAGGGCAGGACGCTGCCGAACAACGCCACGACCGCGAAGTGGCGCCACATGGCTGGTTCCGTGGGCAGGCGCACGCCTCGGGAGCGCAGCACGGCGAGGAGCACGGCCGCACCCAGGGCCACCCGCAGGCCGGCGACCGCGGTCGGGGTCATCCCGTCGACCGCCACCTTGATGAACAGGTACGACCAACCCCAGATGAAGGCGAGCAGGAAGAACCGGTTCACGAATGTTCCCGCTCGAACGCAACCGAGAGGGAACCTGCGTGGAGCGCCACGCACGTAGTCAATCAGAGGGAGGGGCCGGCCCGGCACTACGATCCCGGTATGTCGTCGGCGATGTCGCGATCCCTGCTCGAGCGGCGGCTCACCGAGCTGTCGGGCCGGCTGGCGACGTTACGCGAGGAGCTGGCGGTCACCGACGAACAGCTCGGCCACCTCGCCGGTGAGGCCGACGACGCCCGCCTACGAGCGTTGGTGTCCGAGACCCCCCTGGCCGACCGCGAGCATCGCGAGGCGCAGAGACACGCGGATGCCATGGCCCGGCACCGCGCCGACGTGCGCGCCCGCATGGAGCCTCTCGAACGACAACAGGACGAGCTCCTCGAGCGGCTCTTCGCCGAAACCAACGGCTGAGCCCGAGCCCGAGCCCGAGCCCCCGCCCGAGCCCGAGCCCCCGCCCGCCGAGCGCCGGCCCCTGCCCGCTAGCGCCCGATACCGCGCCCGATACCGACCCACCTGACCGAGCGAAGGAAGCACCAGTGCCCACCCGTGTGGTAATCGCCGAAGACGAGGCCATCATCCGGCTCGACCTCAAGGAGACCCTCCAAGAGGAGGGCTACGACGTGGTGGGGGAGACGGGGCGCGGCGACGAGGCGGTGGACCTCGTCCGCCGGCTCGGGCCCGACCTGGTTATCCTCGACATCAAGATGCCGGGCATCGACGGCCTGACCGCGGCCCGCATGATCTCCGAGGAGAAGCAAGCGGCGGTGCTGATCCTCACCGCCTTCAGCCAACGCGACCTCATCGAGAAGGCCCGTGACGCCGGCGCCCTGGCCTATCTGGTCAAGCCGTTCCAGAAGAGCGAGCTGATCCCCGCGGTCGAGGTGGCGCTCGGGCGCTTCGCCGAGATCAAGGCCCTGTCCGAGATGAACCTGTCCCTGACCGAGCAGCTCGAGACCCGCAAGCTGGTCGACCGGGCCAAGGGCCGCCTCATGGACAACCACGGCCTGTCCGAGAACGACGCCTTTCGCTTCGTGCAGAAGAACGCCATGGACTCTCGCCGGTCACTAAAGTCGGTGGCCCAGCAGGTCATCGACGGAACGCTCGCGCCTGCCCCGTAGCATCAGCGACGATGGTCGACGAATCGCCCCGACTGTCGGGTGGTGCCCTTGGGGGGTCGTCGGGGGGCGAAGCCCCCCGACTGTTGATGCTGATCGACGGGAACTCGCTCACCTACCGCGCCTTCTTCGCCCTGCCGACCGACATCACCCTGGCCTCGGGGCAGGTCACCAACGCCGTGTACGGGTTCACGTCCATGCTGCTCAACCTGGTGCGCGACCACCGTCCCGACCACATCGTGGTCACCTTCGACCGGCCCGAGCCCACGTTCCGCCACGCCGCGGTGCCCGACTACAAGGCCAACCGAGCCTCGGCGCCCGACATCTTGCGCCAGCAGATGGGGCTGGTGCGCCAGGTGGTGGAGACGCTTCGCCTACCCATCGTGGAGACGCCCGGCTACGAGGCTGACGACCTCATCGCCACGCTTGCCGCCCGGGGCCGTGACGAGGGCGACGAGGTGCTCATCGTCACCGGCGACCGCGACGCCTACCAGCTCGTCGAGGACCCCCTCGTGCAGGTGCTGTACAACCGGCGCGGGGTGTCGGACTACGCCCTCTACGACGAGGCCGGGATCGAGGAGCGCACCGGGGTGGCGCCCAAGCTCTACCCGCAGTACGCCGCGCTGCGGGGCGACCCGTCGGACAACCTGCCGGGAGTGCCCGGGGTGGGGGAGAAGACGGCGGCCAGGCTCATCAACACCTACGGCGGCATCGACGGCATCTACGAGCATCTCGACGAGCAGACCCCGAAGCTACGGGCCAGCCTGGCCGAGCACGAGGACCGGGTGCGGTCCAACGCCACCGTGATGGTGCTGGTGCGCGACGTGCCCCTCGATATCACCGCCGACGCGCTCGCGCCGCAACCCTTCGACCGCGACGAGGTGCGCAAGCTCTTCGACTTCTTGGAGTTCCGCACCCTGCAGGACCGCCTGCGCGAGGCGTTCGGCGATGACGGAGGCGCGCCGCTGACCGCGCCGGTGGAGGTGCTCGAGGCCGAGATCTCGACGGTGACCGACGCCGGAGTGGCCGTGCTGGCGCTGGCCCGGTTGCGCCGCGACGCCGCCGCGGGCGCCGATCCGCTGGCCTTGGCGGTGGCGTGGGACGGCCCCGAGGGCCGCAGCCCGTTGCGGGGGCTCGCCCTGGTGACCGACGTCGACGGGGCCACGGTGGCTTGGCTCGGGCCCGAGCTGCTGGCCGACGTCGCGGTGGTGGCAGAGCTTGGCGCGCTGGTCCGGGCCGGGGGCCGCCACGTGGCGGCGCACGGCGCCAAGCCGATGATCCGGGCACTGCTGGCGCTCGGCATCGACCTGCGCACGCTGGTGCTCGACACCATGCTGGCGGCGTACCTGCTCGACCCGGCCGAGTCGCGCTACGTGCTTGACGACTTGATGCTGCGTTATGCGTCCCTGGAGCTGCCGGGCGGGGCCAGCGCGGCGTCGGAGGGCCAGCTCGACCTCGACGGCAGCCACGTCGCGCCGTCGTTGGAGGCAGGCCGTCGGGCCCTGGCCGTGGCGCGCCTCGTCGGCCCCATCGGGGCCGCCCTCGACGCCCAGGGCATGCGGTCGCTGCATGACGACATCGAGGTGCCCCTGGTGCGGGTGCTGGCCCGCATGGAGGACGTCGGCGTCGGCGTCGATGCGGCGGAGCTGCGCCGGCTCAACGAGACCTTGGGCGCCCAGTGCGCCGAGCTGACCTCGCTCATCTGGGCCGACGCGGGGGAGGAGTTCAACGTGAACTCCACCGTCAAGCTGCGCGAGGTCCTTTTCGGCCGCCTCGGCCTGTCGCCCCAGAAGAAGACCAAGACCGGGTACTCCACCGACGCCGCTTCGCTGGAGAAGCTGGCCGGCCAGCACCCGATCATCGAGCACCTGCTGGCGTACCGCGAGGCCGAGAAGCTGCGCTCCACCTACGGCGAGGGCCTCCTCGCCGAGGTGGGCGCCGACGGGCGCATCCACGCCACCTTCAACCAGACGGTGGCCCGCACCGGCCGGCTCAGCTCGGACGCCCCCAACCTGCACAACATCCCGGTACGTAGCGACGTGGGCCGTACGTTCCGCCGGGCCTTCGTGCCGGCACCCGGTTGCGAGCTGCTGGTGGCCGACTACAACCAGATCGAGCTGCGTTGCATCGCGCACCTGGCCTCGGACCCGGGGCTCATCGCGGCCTTCGAGTCGGGCACCGATATCCACACCGAGACCGCGGCCCGGGTGTTCTCGGTGGCGCCGTCGGACGTGAGCACCGAGCAGCGGTCCAAGGCCAAGATGATCTCCTACGGACTGGCCTACGGCATGGAGGCCTACGGCCTCTCGCAACGGCTCAACATCGCGGTGGAGGAGGCGGCCGCCATCCTGGGCGCCTACTTCGAGGCGTTCCCCAGCGTGCGCGACTACATGGACCGCACGGTGGCCGAGGCCCGCAAGGTGGGCTACACCGAGACGCTGTTCGGCCGGCGCCGGCTCATCCCCGAGCTGATGTCGGACAACTACCGCATCCGCCAGGCCGGCGAGCGCCAGGCCATGAACGCCGGCATCCAGGGCCTCGCCGCCGACATCTTCAAGGTGGCGCTGGTGCGCTTGGACACGGCACTGTCCGACGGTGGTCTGGCGAGCCGGCTCATCCTGCAGGTGCACGACGAGGTGATCCTGGACGTTCCGCCGCACGAGCGCGAGGTGGTGGCCGAGCTCACCCGCACGGTGCTGGTGGGCGCGGCCGAGCTCCGGGTCCCGCTCGAGGTCAACCTCGCCTTTGGCCCCACCTGGGCCGACGCCAAGTCCTGACGCAGGCGGGGCGGCTCGCACCGCCCTCGCACCCGCCCGGCCGTCCCCTGGCGTCCCCCGCCCAGCCCGGCCGCCCCGGCCGCCCCCTGGCGTCCCGGCCGCCCCGGCCGCCGCCCGGCCGTCCCTCCGTACCGTGTGCGCTTCGGCGTACCGTGTGCGCTGAGCGTGAATCCTTCACGTTCAGCGCACAGGCTACGGATTGGCGCACAGGCTACGCCGGGACTCAGGCCGCGCCTGGGCGAGGAGTCCAGCGATCCGCGTGGCGCTCGGGAGCAGGTCGCGCTTGGACACGTGGTCGATCCACCAGCCCAGCGCGACGAGCGCCGAGTGCCGGTTCTCGTCGTGGTCCCAGCGACGGGGACCGTGGAACCGGTCGCTGTCGTAGTCGAAGCCGTGACGGCGATCGGGTAAGGCCACGTCAAGGCGTCCCACCACACGGCCGGCGGCATCGCGGACCTCGTGTTGTGTGGCGGCGCCGCGCACGCCGAGCTCCTCGAGGCGGCGGAGGAACCGGACCTCCGCGGGGCTGCCCGGTTTGATGTCTTCCGACCAGATTCTCACGACCGTGGGCAGGAGCCAGGCTCCGGTACGCCCTCGTCGGCCCGCTCGATTCAGGCTCGCTCGCACCGATTCGGGTGACGCCGATCCCGAGCAGAAGGCGTCGTCGACCAGGACCTCCAGGCGCAACCGCTCGACCATCGCGGCGAGGTCCACCAGCGTCCGCGACGCTGATGTGCATGGCACGCCGGCCACTCGGACGCGGTCCTGGGGCGGCACGTTGCTGCGGTGCAACGTGACGTGCGGGGTGCGGGCGCTGCATTTGAGCCCGACAGTCACGTCGGGCAAGCCGGGCGCGGTGGTCCATCCGTGAAGCGCAGCCGCGGTCAGGTGTGAGGCGACCCCTCGGCCGTCGGTGAGCAAGCAGCCGGCGAGGGCCGATTGGCGCCATCCGGGCGGGGATCCGGCGACAACGAAGACGCCTTCGCCGATGGCGATCCATCGTCCCGTGCGCAGGCGGTACCGAGCCTGGTTGGGCGACAGGCCGGCCCCGAGGGCCTCTGCGTAGGTCATGAGGCCGTGCTGCCGACTGGCGATCATGGCCGCACGCTGGTCAGCGGAAAAGGGCTGAGGTTTCATGTGCAGAATGATGCCCACCCCCTGTGACATCGGGGTCGCCCACCCAACGCCCATGACCATCCGTACCGGGTGAGCGCACACGGTACGACGGAGCGCACACGGTACGGGCGAGCGGGTGGGTCGGGCGGGGTGGTCGGGACAGGCCGGAGCCGGTCGGACTGGCTCGCAGGGGTGCCCTGCTAGCCTGACGCCTTGATTCGCGCCCTGGCGAGCCCGTCCGTCGACCCCTGTCCCCAAGAAGGCGATCTCTTGTCCGATCCGTCCACCGACCCCGTCGACCACGTCGCCTTTCCGGCCCCCGAGATGCCCGAGGAACCGGCGGGCCCGGCGCCCTCGGTGGCATCCGAGACCACCGAGCCAGTGGGCGCCCCGAGCGCCGAGAGCGCTGAGGGGGCGGCGGGCGTCGAGAGCCCGGCGGCCGACGTCGCGGGGGGAGACGAGAGCGCGGCGGCCGATGCCGCAGAGGTGCCGGAGGCTGAGGCCGTCGAGATCGCGGATGGCGCCGAGAGCCCCAGGGCCGATGTCGCCGAGGCCGATGCCGATGCCGATGACGTCGAGGGCGACGTCGTAGGCGCGGGCGAGAGCCCGGTGGCGGCTGACGTCGAGGTTCCGGCGGCCGCCGCGGCCGAGCCCGAGCCTGAGCCGGTGGGTGCCGTGACCGCCAACCGGGCCGGCGCGCCGGGCACGTTCGACGACGAGGGTGCCTACCAGTTCCGCCAGGTGGTGGAGGACGACCTGGGCGCCATGTCCCTCGAGGACGCCTACACCGCCTCCATGGTCGAGGTCGACGACGGCCAGATCGTCGAGGGCACCGTGGTCAAGGTGGACCGCGACGAGGTCCTGCTGGACATCGGCTACAAATCCGAAGGCGTGATCCCCGCCCGCGAGCTGTCGATCCGCAACGACGTCGACCCCGGCGAGGTCGTCTCCCTGGGCGAGAAGATCGAAGCCCTCGTTCTCACCAAGGAGGACAAGGAAGGCCGCCTGGTCCTGTCCAAGAAGCGGGCCCAGTACGAGCGGGCCTGGGGCACGATCGAACGGATCAAGGACGAGGAAGGCGTCGTCAGCGGCCCGGTCATCGAGGTGGTCAAGGGTGGCCTGATCCTCGACATCGGACTGCGGGGCTTCCTGCCCGCCTCCCTGGTGGAGCTGCGCCGGGTCCGCGACCTGCAGCCCTATGTCGGGCGCAACCTCGACGCCAAGATCATCGAGCTCGACAAGAACCGCAACAACGTCGTGCTCTCCCGCCGGGCCTGGTTGGAGGAGACCCAGCGCGAGCAGCGCGAGGACTTCCTGGCCAACCTCAAGCCGGGCGAGACCCGCAAGGGCGTGGTGTCCTCGGTGGTCAACTTCGGCGCCTTCGTCGACCTGGGTGGCATGGACGGCCTCGTCCACGTGTCGGAGCTGTCGTGGAAGCACGTCGACCACCCCGGCTCGGTGGTGGCGGTGGGCGACGAGATCGAGGTACAGGTGCTCGAGGTCGACCTCGAGCGCGAGCGCATCAGCCTCTCGCTCAAGGCCACCCAGCAGGACCCGTGGCAGGAGTTCGCCGGTTCGCACCGGGTCGGCGAGCTGGTCTACGGCCGGGTCACCAAGCTGGTGCCGTTCGGGTCCTTCGTCCAGGTCGGCGACGGCATCGAGGGCCTGGTGCACATCTCGGAGATGTCGGCGCACCACGTCGACCTACCCGAGCAGGTGGTCACTCCCGGCGAGGAGCTGTGGGTGAAGATCATCGACCTCGACCTGGCCCGGCGCCGCATCAGCCTGTCGATCAAGCAGGCGGCCGAGGGTGGCGAGGTGGCCGAGGAGTACCGCGAGCACTTCGGTGAGCACGCCTACGACGACGAGGGCAACTACATCGGCCCGGTCATCGAGCACTCCGAGGACGCCGAGCAGGCCTGGGCCGAGTTCTTCGAAGCCGAGGGCAGCACCCCCGGAGGCGATACGCCGGCCGGCGATTCCCCGGCCGGCGATGCTCCGGCGGGCGACGCTCCGGCCGGCGACGCTCCCGCCGGGGTGGCTCCGACCGGCGATGCTCCCGGCGCTGCCGCCGGCGCCACGGACGTCGATGACACCGGCTCTGTCGCCGACGTCACAGACAGCGCCGACGACGGGGACGACGACGGGGACGACGTCAACCCGCCGGGATAGCCACCAGCCAGTCGCCGTCGGTCCAGGCGATCTCCCAGCCGTCGGACAGGCGGAGTAGCTGGCCCAGCGGCGCGTCGACGGCCCAGAGCACCGCATCGGGATCGGCCCGATCGAGGGCGTCGTCCCATCCGGCGGTGCCCCGGTTGAGCGTGATGAGGTCGCGCAGCACGGGTAGCGGGAACATGTCGAAGCGATCGTCGGCGTAGACGTTGGCGTCGGCGCCATAGCGCAGCTCGAGGTAGTTGCCGACGAGCTCGTCGGCCACGATCCGCCCGCCCGGCGCCATGCCCTCGTCGTCGAGCCAGTCGATGGCGGCCACGGGGTAGCGGTCGAGGGTGAACGAGGCGTCGCGGGTGCGGGCGACCAGCACCACTGACGCCAGAGCGACGAGCGCGACGGCCGCCACCCGGAACACCGTTCGGCGCTGCTCGCCGGTGATCGAGCCGAGCCCGGCCAGCCCGCTGGCCAGGCCGGGCAACACGACGAGCGAGGCAACCGGGATGTTGCGGACGCTGAGCAGCGCGGCGGGCACGAACACCAGCGTGGGCAATGCGGCGCGCCACGAAGGCCGCCGGACGAGCCCGACGATGGCCAGCACCACCAGCACGAGGAAGGCGCGCTGGTAGCTGGGCACGAAGCTGGGCGACTTCCACTCCGTCACGCTGCGGAGGATCTCCTGGCGACCGAGCAGCTCGACCGGGAAGGTCAGGAGCTTCAGGCCGAGCGGGCTGATGGCGCCGAGCCCGGTACCGAGGACGGCCCGACCGAGGGCGGCCCGCTCGACGCGAGGGCTCTGGCCGTCGAGACGGCGGCCCAGGGCGAGCACGACCAGCGCGGCGAGACCGAGCGGGAACGACCCGTGCATGTTGACCCAGCAGGCGAAGACCAAGATGAGCCATCGGGGCTGGAGTCGGCCTTGCGCGACCAGCATGGTCAACCCCAGGAAGGCCAGGCCGAACAGCATCGGCCGCTCGCCCCACATCCCGGCGCCCACGGCCAGGACCAGGCCGGTGGCCAGCACCCGCCCGAGCAGGGCGCCCGCCGGTCGGGTCAGCGCCCACACCATCGCGCCCAGCGCGGCGCCGGTCACGCCGACGAGGGCGAGCAGCCCACCAGCGCCGAACCCGCGCTCCACGCCGGCGTAGAGCACCGACGCCAGCCAGCTCTGCACCACCCACGGCTCACCGGCGGCGGTGAACGAGAAGGGGTCGACGCTCGGCACCGATCCGGTGTCGAGGATGAGCCGGCCGGTGGCCAGGTGGGTGAAGAAGCTGTTGTCGTTGAGCGGCCCGAGGCCGATCAACAGCCCGAGCGCCGCCGCCAGCAGGCCGATCACACCGGCCAGGGAGACTCCCCGGCGCCAGGGCAAGACGCGGCGAGGGGCACGAGCTCCGACGCCGTTGTCGGGGTGCTCGTGCCCTCGTGGTTCGCGAGTGGCGGTTGCGACCATCGCCGGTGGGACCCTTCCTGGCAGGTCGTCGTGAGAACGGGTGCGGCCGGTCAGACGGCCGGCCGCACCCTCACGCGTCCGGTGGGTTACGGGGTGGCCGAGTCGAGCGAGCTGCCGACGTCGGAGAAGGTCTCTTCGGCGTTCTCACCGAGGAAGTTGATGGCGGCGATGCACACAACGGCGATGAGGGCGACGAGCAGCACGTACTCGACGAGGGCGGCGCCACGGTCGCTGTCCGTGAAGCGAGCCTTGAGCCAGGTGGAGAGGAAGCTGAAGGTGGTGGTCATGGTGGTTGCTCCTGTGATCGGCCCGACCCCGATCCCGGGTGCCGGTGTTGCTGTGACTCCAAGATCATCGGCATTATCGGGGCCTGCCACCATGGGTCGCCCGGCCCATTCGCGCCCCTCTCGGTGGCCGCTCCGTCCGGTTTCGACCGGTTCGGCGCCCCGCCGGCCGGCGCGCCGGGGCGATCCTCAGGGCACCAGGCTGCCGACGGTGCTGCCGAGGTCGGAGAACGACGTCTGGTTGCTGACCCCGAAGAAGCGCACGGCGGCCAGGCAGGCCACGGCCAGCAGGGCGAGCAGGAGCACGTACTCCACCGCAGCGGAACCCGACTCGGCGGGATCCCGCGGGGCGCGAGTCCAGAGCCGGGCCCGCAGATGGAGGAGCAGGCGGAGAGACGCGGACGTGAGGGCGGTCATGTGGGTGAGATCGGCACGGCGACCTCGGCCCGTGATGGGTAGCCCGGTCTATTTGCGGCACTGGGCGCCCGCCGAGCGGACCGCGTGGGAGCGCGTTCAGTCGAGGCGGATGATCCCCATGCGCACGGCCCGCACGACGGCCTGGGTGCGGTCGTGGGCGTCGAGCTTCTGGAACACGGCGGCCAGGTGGTTCTTCACCGTCTTCTGGCTGATGAACAGGTTGCCGGCCACCTCGGAGGTGGTGCAGCCGTCGGCCACGAGCTGGAGCACCTCGGCCTCGCGCACGCTGATGACGCGCTCCACCGGCGGATCGGGCTCCTGGTCGAGCCGGCGGCCCTCGGCCAGCATCGAGGCCGCGAACTGCCGCGAGATGGCGGTGTCGCCGTCGACGGCGAGGCGCACCGCCTCGGCGATCTCGTCGATCGAACAGTCCTTGACCAGGTAGCCGCAGGCGCCCGCCTCGAGGGCGGCGGCCACGATGTCGGCGTCGGAGTGCATGCTGAGCATCACGACCCGGACATGCGGTGCTTGCGCGTGCAGGGCGCGGACCGCAGCCACGCCGTCGAGATCCGGCATCGAGACGTCCATGAGCACGACGTCGGGCTCGAGTATCCGGGCGGCGTCGATGGCCTCGCGCCCGGTGGACGCCTCGCCCACCACGCTGAAGCCCTCGTCGGCCATCGACCGGCGCAGGCCCTCGCGCAACATGCGGTGGTCATCGGCCAGCAAGAGTCGGATGGCCACGGTGGTGATGCTACGGCTAGGGACCATTCGTCAACCTCCTCAGAAACTCATCACGCCCCAGCGGTCACGTCGGACAACGCCGAGGTATCGCCCAGCGCGCAGCGCAGGCGCGTCCCACCGCGGGCGCCCACGCCCACGTCGACGGTGGCGCCGATGCTGTCGGCGCGCTCGCGCAGGCCGAGGATGCCCCCGTCCAGCACGTCGGCGCCAAGGGAGCGCACCAGGCCGTCGTCGAGGACCTCGAGCACCGCGGCGTAGCCGTCGCAACGCCACCACACCGACAGCGAGGGCGGCCGGGGTTGGCGGCGCTCGATGCCGGCCACGGCCTCCTGGGCGATGCGCAGCATGGCCCGCTCCTGGGGGAGGGGCAGCCGGGCGACGCCGCCGTCGTGGAACACCACCGCCATCCCCGTTCGTTGACCGACGCGATGCAGGTGTTGCTCCATCACCGACGGCAGGTCGGAGTCGTCCGAGACGTCCACGCGCAGGTCATGCAGGGTCTCGCGCACCTCGCCCACGATGCCGCGGACCGCGGTGCGAAGCTCGGTCAGTGCTTCGTCCGCCGCTTGGCCTCGCTGGACCAGGCGCAGGATCCGGTCGAGCTCTATGCCGACGTAGGCCAGGGAGCCGCCGACCCGGTCGTGCAGGCTGCGGGCGATGCGGGTGCGCTCCTCCTCGGCTCCGAGCGTGCGCAGCCGGGCGAACCAGCGGGCGTTGTCGATGGCCAGCGCCGCCGGCTCCACGATCCCGGCCAGAAGCCGCTGGTGCCGGCCGGTGAAGTGGGTGACGTCGGGATGCTCCACCGCTACCATCCCGATCACCGCGTCACGGCTCCGGAGCACCGAGTAGAGCCCGGAACCCGAGCCGACCCCGACCCCGACGAGACCGGCGAGATCGAGGTCGTCGACCACGGCTATTCGGTCGATGGAGACGGCGTGCTGCAGCACCCGGGGCAGCGCGCCGGCAGCCAGGCGCGCCGGGAGCAGGCTGTTGACCTGCCGAGCCGCCAGCCAGCTCCGGTCGGTGTCGTCGGCCAGCAGGACCGCGAAGGTCTCGCCGTCGAGGTGGTCGCGCAACCGCGCCAGGGTGGAGTCGAGCGCCTCGTCGAGGTCGAACGTCGCCGGCAGCGTCTGGGCCACCCCGTGCAAGGAGACCAGCAGCTCGTTGGCATCGGTGAGCCGGCCCATCCGGTCCAGGGCGAACGTGCGCTGGCGGTCGGCCTCGCCCAGGACCCGGCGGGCGTAGCCGGCCACCCCGGCCACCAGGACCAATACCAAGGCGAACTGCGCGCCGCCCTGGCGCAACAGGTCTTCGAAGATCAGGCTGGGCACGCTGACCGCCACGATCGTGCCCACGCTCACCACGAGCGCCCGGTTGAAGCCCGACGCCAGCCCGGCTACCGCCACGGCGGTGGCCAGTGAGAGGATGAGCGGGGAGTCCCAGTAGCCGGTGCCGATCACCGCGGCGACATGGACGCCGACCTCGACGAGTACCGGCACCACGCTGCGGCGGTCGTCCAGGTAGCGCAGTGGCCGGATGCTGCGCCACAGCGCGTAGGCCACCACCACCGCGCACCAGGCGAGCGTGCGCCCGTCGGACCCCGCCGAGAGCGCGGCCAGGGAGAGGCCCACGCTCAGCGTGCCCCACCGGATGGCGAGCACGCCGGCCTCGAAACCGGCGAGCTGGTCGGTGGCCACGCCTAGAAGCCGCGATTCTCGGTGGCCGGACGCGGGGAGCTCGGCGGGGTGATGAGCGCCGATCACTAGAAGACTTTACTGATCTCCGACGCCGCCGGGCCGAGGATCACCACGAAGATGGGGGGGAACACGAACAGCACGAGCGGGAAGAGGATCTTGACCGGGAGCTTGCCCGCCTTCTCCCTGGCCCACTGCCTCCGCTTGCTGCGCATCTCGCTGGCCTGGGTCTTGAGCACCCGGCCGACCGGCATGCCCAGGGCGTCGGCCTGGGTGAGGGCGAGCACGAAGTTCGACAGGTCGGGAACGTCGGTGCGGCGCTTGAGCCCCTGCAGCGCCTCGCGGCGGGGCAGGCCCAGCTCCATCTCCTGCAGGGTGCGGGAGAACTCGTCGGCCAGGGCCGAGTCGAAGTGCTCGCACACGACGCCCAGGGCGGCTTCGAAGCCGAGGCCGGCCTCGACCGAGATGGCCAGCAGGTCGATGGTGTCGGGCAGGTCGCGCAGGATGACCTCCTGGCGTTCGGCCGCCTTGCGGGTGACCCAGACGTTGGGGAGGATGGCGCCGATCAGCGGTGCGATCACCAGCGCCAGGAGCTGCATCTGCGAGCTGGACTCGGTGAAGGCGGTCCACAGCAGCGCCAGCAGGAACATCGACCCGCCGGCCAGCACCTGCAGCGTGATGACCTCTTCGGGCCGCAGTCGCCCGGCCATGCCGGCGTGGAGAAGCTTGGTGCGGATGCCGTTGCGGTAGTTGCTCGGCAGGATGCCCGACACCGCGCCCAGCACGCCGGCACCGAGCGGGCGCATGACCCGACCGATGAACGGTTCGGCCAGCAACTTGTCGAAGTCGTCAGGGGGGGCCTCGGTGGTGCCGGCCATGCCTCGCAGGTAGGTGGCGGCGTCGTCCGCCGGCCGGGCCTGGGCTCTGCTGGCAGCCACGAGGGCGGCCGTGGCACCGAGCACGGCGGCGGCGACGCCCACGAGCAGGAGCGGTTCCATGTGCTCAGACCTCCAGGTTGACCATGCGCCGGATGATGAGGATCCCGCCGGCGACCGACGCCGCAGAACCAGCGAGCCAGACCGGGCCCCACCCGTTGTAGAGGGGCTCGACGTACTCGGGATCGGAGACCGAGATGAACAAGAAGAGGAACACGGGGAGCGCGCCCAGGATCCAGGCGGAGATGCGACCCTCGGCGGTCAGCACCTGGACCTCGCGCCGGATCTCCTCGCGGGCCCGGATGAAGTCGGCCAGCGTGTGGAGCAGCTCGGCCAGGCGGCCGCCGACGTTCTGCTGGATGCGGATGGCCTGCACCACCCAGTCGAGGTCGCGGATCTCGAGCCGTGACGCCATGCGCTCGAGGGCATCGATGAGGGGGTCGCCGAGCTGGGTCTCGTTGACCACCCGGCCGAACTCCTCCGACAGGGGCGCCTCGGCCTCCTCGGTCATCATCTGGATCGAGCGCAGGAAGGTGTGGCCGGCGCTGAGCGAGCTGGCGATCAGCGTCAGCGCGTCGGGGAACTGGGCCTCGAACTTCTTGCGGCGCCGGACCACCCGGAAATCGAGGACCGCCTTGGCCACGAGCGGCGTGACCGCCAGCGCCACCGCACCGAGCAGCCACCGGTCGGTAATGGCAGCCAGGAACGCGCCGGCCACGGCGCCCGTGCAGCCGACGACGATGACGAACTCGCCGGGACGCATAGGGATGCGGGCCCGCTCGAGGCGGGCTCGAAGCGCGCCCTTGTCGTCGAGGGACTCGACGACCTTGCCGGCGAACCCGCTCAGGTTCTCGACTATGGCGCTGTTCTCGTCGACCGCGCTGGCCACCGCCACGTCGCGGTCGCCGTAGGGGAGGTCGAGGATCTCGGACAGCTGTTCCTCACGCCGGTAGACCCGGCCGAGGACGGTGACGACGATGCAGGCCAGGCCGGCACCGACGAGGAGCATGGCGAGAAAAGTGGTTGTAGTCATGGTTCTGTCACCTGATCCGTTCGCGCTCGGCCAGCTCGGCCGGGTCGGGCAGCGGCGCCCGGCGCCGGCCGGGTGGCGGGTAGGTGCGCTTGGGGGCAGGGGGAGAGCGGAAGGCGGTGGCCGGCACCTCGATGCGCTGCTCGATGAGGCGCTCGAGGAAGCGGGGCCGCAGGCCCGTGGCCGTCAGCTCGCCCGAGGGCGCACCCTCGGCGGGATTGGCGGCGAAGCGGTACTTGAAGACCTCCTGCATCAAGATGATGTCGCCCTCCAGGCCCTGCAGCTCGGAGAGCGACGTCACCACCCGGCGCCCGTCGGGCATCCGGTCGACGTGCATGATGATGTCGATGGCCGACGCGATCTGCTCGCGGATGGCCCGTACCGGCAGCTCGAAGCCGGCCATGAGCACCATCGTCTCCAGCCGGCTCAAGGCGTCACGGGGTGAGTTGGAGTGCACCGTGGTCATCGAGCCCTCGTGGCCGGTGTTCATGGCCTGGAGCATGTCGAGGGCCTCGCCGGTGCGGACCTCGCCGACGATGATGCGGTCGGGCCGCATGCGCAGGGCGTTGCGGACGAGGTCGCGGATGGTGACGTGGCCCCGTCCCTCGGCGTTCTCCGGCCGGGCCTCGAGGCTGATCACGTGGGGCTGCTGGAGCTGGAGCTCGGCCGAGTCCTCGATGGTGATGATCCGTTCGCCCTCGGGGATGAACGACGACAACACGTTGAGGTTGGTCGTCTTGCCGGTGCCGGTACCGCCCGACACCAAGATGTTGAGCTTGCCCCGCACGCAGGCCTCGAGCACGGTCATGAGGTCGAGCGTGTAGGTGCCGAAGGTGATGAGGTCCTTGGCGGTGAGGGGGTCGGTTGCGAACTTCCGGATGGTCAGCACCGAGCCGTGGATGGCCAGCGGCGGGATGATGGCGTTGACACGGGAGCCGTCGGGCAGGCGGGCGTCGACCATGGGCGACGCCTCGTCGACCCGGCGGCCGACGGCCGAGACGATCTTCTCGATCACCTGGCGGTACTGGGCGTCGTCGGTGAAGGAGTAGCGGGTGCGCGCCAGCTTGCCGTCGCGCTCTATCCAGATGTCCTCGAAGTTGTTGCACATGATCTCGGTGATGGACGGGTCTTCGAGCAGCGGGTCGAGCGGGCCGTAGCCCAAGATGTCCGAGAGCATCTCGGCCACGAACTTGCGCCGCTCGAGCGGCGACACGGTCACGTCCTCGCGCTGGATGATGCGGTCGAGCGCGCCGCGGACCTCGGCGGCCACCGTGTCGACGTCCATGGTGGCCATCTTGGGCGCCACCTCTTCGAGGACGAGGTCGCGCACCTTGCGCTTGGTGGTCTCCCAAGCCGCGCTGGAGCGGACCCGGCGAGGCGCCTTGCGGGGCTGGGCCAACGACTGGCCGGTCGCGCCGCCGTTGCCGTCGGCACCGTGCTTGACGGCCGGCTCGTCTTCGAGGCGGGCCAGCTTCTCGGAAAGTTTCATCGGTGTCTCCCGGTTCTCAGGCTGAGCGGCGGCGGAGGTGGAAGCGGTGGCGCTTGCCGTCGGGGACGGCCTCGAACTGGGCCCGGTTGTCCTCGGGGAGGATGTTGGCCATGCCCGCGGCCATGAGCCGGCTGATCTCGGCGTGGGGCGACGACGCCATCACCGGCATGCCCAGGTTGATGGACCGGCTGACCTCCTTGGCGTAGGGCAGGACCGACTCGAAGCCTTGCGGGAACAGCTTGCGGACCTGCTCCACGTCTATCCCTACGTCGGACTCGGCCTTGTTCAGGATCAACTTGACGTTGTCGGGAGGGATGCGCAGCCGCTCGAGCGTCGAGAGGAAGACGCTCATGTTGCGCACGCTGGGCAGGTCGAGCGTGGCCATGACGTACAGGCGATCGGAGAGGTCGAAGGCGGCCAGCACCTGCTCGTTGAGCTGGGGCGAGGTGTCGACGATCACGTAGTCGAACTGCTCGCGCACCGCGTTGACGATCCGGATCACGTCGGTGGGGGTGATCCGGTCGGCTTCGGACGGCTCCTTGGGCGCGGCCAGCACGTGGACGCCGGTCTCGTGCATCACCGTGTACTCGTTGATGTGGGCCCGCAGGTCGGCGTCGTCCGCGTCCTCTCGCTGGAGGGCGTCGACGATCGTGTACTTGGGCCGCAGCCGCATGGCGGTGCTGACCTCACCGAACTGCAGGTCGAGGTCGACGATGCAGGCCCGTTGGCCGGTCTGGCGGCCGAGGAAGTAGGCAAGGTTGGTCGCCATGAAGGTCTTGCCGCAGCCGCCGGTGGCCGAGCCGATGGTGATGAGCTTGCCCGGCCCGCTCGGTGGGCGGTGCCCGTTCATGGCCGGGGCGGGCACCGTGGCGTGGCGGGCCAGCTCCATGCCGCGGTCCAAGGAGTCGACCATGTCGCGGTCCGTCGCCGGGAGCTGGACCAGGTCGACGGCACCGGCCCGGATGATCTCCCGGAGCGAGGCCTGGGGGCGATGGCTGAAGGCCAGCACCACGCTCATGGCCGGGGCCTCCTCACGGATGAGGCGGAGTTGCTCGAGGCCGGTCCTGGTACCGAACTCGGGGCCGGCGACCAGCAGGTCGAACGGGCCCTCGTGGACGAGGAGCCGGGGTACGGCGCCGGCCTGGGCGCAGCTCACCACCGTGGGGCGGGGGGCCAGCTCGCCGGCCAGAGTCTCGATGCGGGCACCGATGTTGCTCTGGCCGTCGAGCACCAGGATCTTGGGAGCGGTCGCTCTCGGGATCAGCGATGGGGCCGTCCCGGCCTGCGTGTTGCCTGAGGGCATATGCATCTGGGGCCTGGTTCCTACGGGGCCGTCTGGGAGCGGGCGAAGGCGTCGATGGCCTCTTCCAGCAGGATGGTGAAGGGGTCCTGACCGGCGGTCGGTCCCGCGGGCGGGGCGTCGTCGTTGACCCGGCTGAGGTAGATGCTGCTGCCGACCGACGTCGTCTGGAGCACGATCTTCTCGGCGTCGACCGTGTCGACCGCCAGCAGGACGGTCAGCGCCGTACCGCCGGGGCGAGCCGTCTGGTTGACGGCGTTGGGGTCGGCGGCCACGGCCTGGCCCCGCAGGGGCTCGATCTCCTGGTTCACGTCGAGGACGGTGACGTTGGTGAGCAGCAGCTCGGCGCGGGGAGTGGTGTAGGGCAGGGGCACCTGCTGGGCGGTCCCGTCCTCGAGGATCACCGTGGCCCCCTCGGGAGCCGGCGCCACCACCGCGAACACGTTCACCATGTCGCCGGGCGAGACATAGCCGGCGCCGCCGCCGACGAAGCTGGTGGTCACGGCCACCGCCTCCTTGCCGTCGGGCACGTCGACCTGCTGGGACAGCAGGCTGCGGGGGCGCAGGCCGCCGGAGCGGAGCTGCTCACCTTCGGCAAAGGACAGCGTGAGGATCTGGTTGCTGAGCTGGCTCGGGGTGGTGATGGCGTCGGCCTGGCGAGCCGACAGCGGCACCTCCACCATCTCGAACTGGTCGGCGGCGATCACGTCGTCCCCGAGGGTGCCGGCGACGAGGGATTCCTTGGCCACCACCACCTCGACCTTGTCGGGACCGGAGATCCCGCCGCTGTCATCGTCATCGCGCAAGGCGACGAACACCACGGCCGCGCCGACGACGAAGAAGGCGAGGCCAATGAGTAGGAGCACGTTCGATCGTCTGCGCACGACTTCCTCCATGGGACGGGTGGACCAATGTCCGTGTGGAGCCGATTGTCAGCGTTGGCCGAGCCGCGCGCTATCCCCCGATCGGGCCATTTCTTGTTGACCGGATCGGACTAGTCATCGCGGTCCTGGCGTCCGGTCGGTGCTCACAGGCCGACGCCGAGCCGCCCGGCGCGCAGGTAGCGCAGCAGGTCGGAGGCGTCGTAGAGCCGGTGGGCGGCGGGGTGCTGGGGTGACTTGCCCACCATCGCGCCGCTCGGCCCCACGCCCCAGAAGCCGTGGTACGCCTGGCCCGGCCGGTGCGGGTCCGGCAGCTCGAACGGTCGCTCGGCGTCCACGGACCAGCCGCTGACGTGCCAGGCATGCTCGTCGAGGAACAGCACCGCACCCGGTCGGCAGACGCCGACCGCGAGATCGAGGCGGCCGTGGTCGTCGCCCAGGTGCAGTAAGGCGGTGACGGCGAGCGCGTCGGCGTGCCCCCATGCCGGCTCCATCGGCCGGAGCAGCTCCAGCGCCCAACGCCGCACCTCGGCCCAGAACCCGAGCGGGTCGGGGTAGAAGAAACCCTCGTGGGGCCAACCGACCGACAGCGGGCGCTCTTGCCACTCGACGAGGGCGTCGCGCCACGCCGGCGGCTTGGTGGTGACGAGGAGGAGCCAGGCGTTGGCCGCGCCGGGACTGAGCGGGGGCCAGCCGTCGGCGTCGCGTTGGAGGTGGCGGACCGTACGCTTGCTGGCGGCGCGCGCCGCCGTCAGGCGGGAGGACGGGGAAGCGGCGTAGAGGTCGGTGTCGCCCACAGTGTGGTGGGAGGATATTCCTTCATGATGGTGATCGGGTTGACGGGCGGCATCGGGGCGGGCAAGTCGACCGTCGCGGCCATGCTGGCCGAGCGCGGCGCTCTGGTCATCGAGGCCGACGCCGTCGTGCGGGAGCTGCAGCAACCGGGTCGACCGGTGTTCGACGCCATGGTGGCGCACTTCGGTCCCGGCGTGCTGGCGGCCGACGGCACCATCGATCGGTCCGCGGTGGCGCGCCTGGTGTTCAGCGCGGGCGGGGAGCCGGCGCGCCGCGAGCTGGAGGCCATCGTGCACCCGGCGGTGGCGACCGAGGTGCGGGAGCGGCTCGCCGCGGAGGCCGGCAGCGACCGGGTGGTCGTCTACGACGTGCCCCTGCTGGCGGAGGCGGCCCGCGGCGGGTTCGCGGCGGTCGTGGTGGTCGACGTCGACCCGGAGGTGGCGGTCGGCCGGCTGGTCGAGCAGCGAGGGATGGCCGCGGCCGATGCCCGGGCCCGCATCGCCAACCAGACCTCGCGTGCCGAACGCGTCGCGGGCGCCGACCGGGTGATCGACAACTCCGGCACGCTCGACGACCTGCGGGCCAGGGTCGACGACCTCTGGCCCTGGCTCCGATCGCTGTAGGAGCGCTCACGGCCGGCGCCCAACCGGCGTGCGTTGACGCGGCCCAGCAGCCGTAACGTGGCTCTACGCGACTGAGTGGGGAGCGACCCTTGTCCGGATCCGTGGTGGGGCTGGTCGTTGGGGCCAGGTGACGCCGCCGGCGTGGAGCAGGACGCGGAGCCTGTAGTTGTCGAAGGAGCGGA